>Ga0206933_1029_pt1 | contig 24703 bp, 37 predicted proteins | sample Alteio_BWOrgHeat_15_FD_152937 | JGI IMG/M metagenome (GOLD analysis project Ga0206933, IMG submission 152937) | Enriched cells from forest soil in Barre Woods Harvard Forest LTER site, Petersham, Massachusetts, United States -... | ecosystem: Environmental > Terrestrial > Soil > Temperate forest >... | reverse complement strand
TACCAGACGCCGCTGTGGACCTGCTGGCGAGTGGCCCACCTGATCGAGCAGGAGTTCGGCATCACCTACCACGCCGGGCACGTCTGGAAACTCCTGCGGGCGATGAACTGGAGCGTGCAGCGTCCCACCGGCCGCGCGCTGGAGCGCGACGAAGAGGCCATCCGCACCTGGAAACAGCAACGCTGGCCCGCGCTTAAAAAAAAGCCCAAAAAGAAGGGCGCACCATCGTCTTCATCGACGAAAGCGGACTGAGCCAGCGCCCGCATCGCTGCCGCACTTGGTCGCCGCGCGGTGAAACTCCCGTCTTGCAGTATCACTTTAATTGGAAGACCATCTCGGTGGCGGCGGCCATGACGCTGTGGAACTTCTATTTCCAGATCTTCGAAAAGGCGATCGCGAAAGAGCAGGTTGTTGAGTTCCTTGCCAACCTGGTGCAACAGCTCACCTGCCCCCTGCTGATCGTCTGGGATCGGCTTCCCGCTCACCGCAGCCGCTTGGTCGCCGAGTTCGTGGATTTTCTTCAGGGACAGATCGTCCTGGAATATCTGCCGGCCTACGCACCGGAACTGAATCCGGTCGAGTATCTGTGGGGTCATTGGAAACATCACGAACTACCCGACGTCTGTCCCCGGGACCTATGGCAGCTTACCGCAGGCGCGCGTCGCTCTCTGAGCCGTTTGCGCCGTCGTCCGCGATTGATCACGGCTTTCTGGAAGCAGGCCTCTCTGTTTCAATGAATCCGCTATATTATGCGGGATTCAGTAATTTGGTGGATTACTCGCCGTTACACGTCCCTGACCGAAGACCTGGTTAAGGCGAGCGAGAATCAAATTCGACTTCAGGGGCAGGCACTTCGGGCCGATCTCTACGAAAGGCGTTTGAAGGTGTTTCTCGGGGTTGTGCAGTTCCTTGCGGGCTTTGCAGCCGTAATGAAAGTTGAGTGGGGGGATCTTCACACTCTGTTGCGGGAAACTCTGGAAGCGGAATTTCTTTTTGGACCGGAAGTGACTGCCTTTATCGCCGACGTTTATTTTAAGGCATCAGAATATCGGGTTCGAAGCAAACTTGCTGAAGATCCGCGAGAGGAGCGACGGCGGCCCAAACTAATCGAGGAGCAGACTTCATTGGGGAATTGGCTTGCAAGCGATGCTATGTCCAGGGCGAAGGAACTCTTTGCTGCATACCTTGAGCTCAGTGAACAGAACTTCGAGGCGTTAGTTAACGGCCAGCACGGGTCAAAATCCGCGTGAGCCTCTGCTGAGTTACCCTGAGTCATGCGATCCTCTCACCGAGCAGTCGCCCAGACGATCAACAGCACCCACACCGCCCCGATCACCGCCCATCCCACCGCCCGCCATGTCGCCCGCTCCTTCCGCGCTTCCATCGCCAACAAGTAGCCAACGAGCACCTCTGCGTCGGACGGCGCTGGCACGGGCTCAGGGATCGGAGGGGGTGCTGGTGCGACGGTAACCGCGGACTGTATGCGAGCATGCGTCCGCCGTTTACGTTTGGGTGCTCGCGTAGGTCCTACCGGCACCGCTCCCACCGCGCTTTCAACCAACTGCCTGATACCGTCCCAATCGTCATTCATGCCTGCTAGAGTATATGCCTAGGTCTACGTATGGGCAGGGGCGAAGATAAACTAGCAGAGGTGTTAGCGGAGAATCGGCGCGAATTGAAGGCGATGATTGCGAAGGCGTTCGAGGAGAGCGGCCGTGCTGGCGGCAAGGCACGTGCGGCCAACATGACGAAGAAGGCGCGGTCAGAGAGCGCACGGAAGGCAGCGCAAGCGCAGTGGAAGAAGGCCAAAGGAAAAGTGGCAAAATGACCGCGTCCGAAATGAAGAATCGGCTGGAGACGATCCTCAGCCACATCGAGAAACATGATGCCCCTGATGCGGTGGCATACCTCGAGAACCTTCTGCTGATCCTTGTGGAGGCGACGCGGAATACTGCAACCGATTCCCCTCAATGGTCGATGTGTGCCAAGGTAAGTTCCCTGCTGAATCCAGCGGTGTACGCCCTTAGATCCGACCCGGCACCGGAGTGGGATTTTGCGGCCAGCAACATCAGGAGCGCGCTCAAGGAAGTAACGAAGTCACAAACTACGGAGGGATAAATCGAAGAACCCCAATCATTCGAACGAATCCCACCAGTTTGTTCGAACGCCGCGGAACAAGCCAAGCGTACTTGTCGTGGTTCAACCCGAACGCCGCGTTGACCGTTCGGAGTGGTCGAGATACCTGGACGGTCAGTCAGAAGCAGTTGCGGGCGAAGAGGGCGGGCGGATGGCAGACCTCGCGCCGACGAGGACAACTAATCGTCTCGCGGTGTAAGGGTCGCGGTTGCGCTCTGCAAACTACGGTCAGCTTCGACCTACACGTCTCGATTGAGTACCGATCGCCTCGGGTGGTGTCTGCCGGCGGGGTCTTTCTGCGGTCTCGGTTGCCGTGCGCTCACGGGCAGATTCAATCTCTTCTGAACATTTGACGCAGATTGCGACGCCGTTCTCGTATAACTGGGTTTCGGCTCCGCACGGCCGAGGGGAGAATTTCGCGATGTCGAGCGATTCTCCGGCGACCTGTGTACGCTGTGGGGCCGAGACGGAGCTCTACCGGGCGGATATTCCGTGCTGCCTGAAATGGATCGTCGAGATTGATCGGCAACGAAATTTCTGGACGCCCCCCACCAATCCGCCCTCAAAATAGGAGTCCGCGCACAAAAAGGCCGGAATACCCCTCCGACGAGGCATCCCGGCAAGTTGTTGAGCAACCTTGAAACTCACAGAAACTCACGAAATATAACACAGCTTCGTGGCTGGCAAGAGGCTGCAGCATTGCGTTTGGTACTGGAGCTGGTACTTATTAAATAAAGAGGGCCGACACCTCGGAGGAAGAGCCGGCCCTGTGCAGTCACCAAAGAGCTTGCGAACTCCTGGTGCCGGTAACGTAATGGTCGGGAATCATATCAGATTCGCGAAGCAAAAAGAAGGCGGGGAGGCCTCCCCGACGAATCTACAGGAAACAAAGAGGGCCGATCCGCAGACCGGCCCCTAAGTCGTCTCTTAACTCTACCCTGACAACTGCTTGTCTTGAATAATTCGGCGCGTAGGGCTGACCACATTAGGCCCAGGCACAAAAAAAGGCCGGGCAACCTCGGAGTATCCTGGTGGCCATGAAACTCCACGACGCCCAAAAGATCCAGATCTTTTGCGCTGCCCTCAGCGCAACCGGACAAACGCGTGACGATGGCACTGGGGCGAAGCGCGGGTTGTATAACGACCCAGTCGAAGAGGCGTTCATGCTGATGAAGCAGGCCGTTGACAAGCTTGAGGCGCCCGAAGAACCAGGTCCGCCGCGGTAGGACTTCAGGAGACCTATGGTGGATATCTAAACCTGTCTGCTCGAAGATGGGAGTTCTTTCGCTTCGCTGGAGTCCAAGGCGACCTTCGATTTGGTACTAAGTTGCGCCTACCGGTATTTGCGCCGGAGCCTCCAAATGACGAAACGCTCGTGTTGAATGGCGCATCACATTACAGCGAGAAGCGACAACCGTCAGGATCTAAACTTTTATGACAACGCTAGATCTCATGCGAAAGGGCACTCCCGATCCTCCGGCGGACCAGGACGCGAACACTTTTGCGCCCTTGCGATACGAGAATTATGGAGAATCCATCCGAAAGCGGGCGTATCCGAGTACCGGCTTTGCATTCAGCCCGGTTGGCGTAGTGATCGTGCTCCTTTTAATGATCATCGTGGCAGTGAAGCTCGTAAAGCTGAATTATCCCTAAACGCTCTTCGCGCAGCATAATTCTCGAGCCCGTGGCGACCATGTGGTGGGCCGCGCCGGTGTGCTTTGCCAGGTTACCGGCGATCTTGGGCGTCAGCCCTCTATCCCCTATTTCCCGTGCAGCACTGCAACACCTGCGGCAGCCGGTCTCGCACGGAAGGACTCTGGCCCGGCTGACTCGCGTTTCTGGCGCGGAATTGAACGCTAATAAATGAAGCCTAGGCAAAGGTGGGTAGTGCCCTAATTACAGATCTGGCGTAGGATCTTGCGGTAGCATGACGACTGATGCTGCACCTGGAAGATCTGCTCCAGCGACTCTACGAAAGCGAAATCGAAGTCACGATCACCATGCTATGGGACGGCGGATTCGATTTCGCTTTTGCCTCATACATGGAATTTGGCGAGATTGGAACGCCGGTTGACGATATAGAATCGTTCGTGAAGGCGGAGCGGCGCGTAACGCAGTCTCCATGGCACAATTGCCGAACCGCTGGAGAACTGACCCAAGCGATTCACAACGCGGCGCTCGAAAAGTATCCTGAATCGGATTACGCGAAAACTCACGGGCGACCGAATTGATGTTCAACGCAGTTTAGGACACTATCAAAAGGTGGTTCTCTAAGTCGTACCGTCACACGAGTGTTCCTCACTTGAAGGCGGGTTAGCGATTGCCAGTCAGCCCGTTCGATGATATCCTCGTCCAAAATGCCCACAGAACATATCCTTTCCCTTCTGATTTCCGAACGCGACAAGCTGAACCGCGCTATCGAGGCGCTGGGAGCGCCGGTGAGGCGGCGGGGAAGACCGGCTAAAAGCACACACGTCACGACCGCCAGCGTCGCCGAGCCAACAAAGCGTCGCGCCTTCACTGCCGCTGAACGGAAGAAGCAAGCGGCTCGCATGAAGGCTTTCTGGGCAGCAAAGCGGAAGGCGGCGGGCAAGACGGCGAAAGCTGCTGCATCAGGAGCAAAGCGCAAGCCCATGACCTCTGCGCAGAAGAAAGCTCTGTCGGTGAAGATGAAGGCGGCTTGGGCGAAGCGCAAAGCGGCGAACAAGTAGCGTTCGCAGGCTAGCGTTACTTCCGGTTAATAAACGCCACAATTTCCCTGGCGGTATTCTCGGCGAAGCTTGATGTGGCGCTTCTAGCGAGGGCGCTCCTGTAGACCGTATCCGCCCACAAAACGGCACCATCCTTATCCACCAGCCGCATGGCTCCCTGAACCTAATATCGACGAGAGTCCTCAGCCGATCGATATGCGGCACCGCAGCAACTGAATGCTTTTGATGATCTACTTTTTCGACAGGAAGCGCGCGGCCAAAGGATCGCCATAAACCGTCCTCTGGAACCTTCCGGAGGGTGCGCTTTGCGCTGGCCTTTCGAACCAGATCCTAGGTTTGTTATACGCGATTTCGATGCGATCGTAAAGGCGAAGAAGTGGCGTGCAGCCGTGAGCGAGTAGACGGTAACATACTTTATCTATCACACGAGCCTCGTTTCCGGGGTCTTGGCGCGAGCATTGCGATGAGGGAGGTCACTGCCGTGCGCCCCAGGGGGCAATGTTTTGTGAATGCCTAGACGCAATCCACAAATTTGGAAGTCTCGCAAGCCAGAACTAAGTGCCCGTCTAAGGCTGAGACCTCTTTGGAAATAAGTCCCGGATCAAGCCCCCGAGTTTCATGAATTCGTCGTACCCGGAGGGTTTGCGGAAGTAGACGTTCGTTCCTGTATTTGTAACGGCCATTTTTCGATCCTCCAAAGCATCCGAAGTTGAAGCGACAATCACAGGCGCTTCCCGCCAGCGGCAACTCTGGCGTAAGTGCTGCAGGACCTGTTTGCCGTGAATCTTCGGTAGGTTGATGTCAAGGATCACCATTCCGGGGCAAGGCGCGGAGTCGTCGGTATCCGCGGAATCGAAGAAGCGGATCGCGTCTTCCCCGTCATTGATGACGTGAACCCGCGCCGCGATTCCTGAGAGTCTAATGGCGTCTCGGATCAGAAACACATCAGCAGGATTGTCTTCCACGACGAGGATATGGGGGTTATCCGTCGACGTCTCGGGAGTCGGGAATAGTGAATCGGAAGGTCGATCCCCTACCGGGTTCGGATTCGACCCAGATTCGTCCTCGATACCGGTCAACGATTCGTTGACAGATAGCCAAGCCGATGCCTGTGCCAGAATATTCCGCACTGGTGTGCAAACGCTTGAAGAGGCCAAAAACTGTCTCCTTGTATTCTGGAGCAATTCCGATGCCATCGTCGCTAACAGGAAACTTGCACTCGTGGCCTGAACGTTCCCCCGTGATTTTAATCGTGGGCCTTTTGTGCGGGGTGCGATACTTGATCGCGTTACCGATGAGATTCTGAAAAACTTGCTGCAAGTGGGTGCGCTGAATTTGCACCAGGGGCAATGGATCTGAGGTCACGCTGGCGGCATTTTCCTTAATGGTGTCGGAGAGACTATCCAGCGTCTCGGCGAGGACCTCATTGGAGTCCGTGGCTTCCGAGGCCGGCTCACATCTTGACACCTGGGAGTAGGTAAGAAGATCTGTAACCAAAGCTTCCATCCGGACTGCTCCTGTCCGGAGGAAGGCGAGGAATTCCTTTGCCTCCGCGTCTAGCTTGTCGCTGTAACGTCTGTCGAGAAGCTCGCTATATATCTTGACGCTGCGCAAAGGCTCCTGCAGATCGTGACTCGCGGAAAAGGCGAACTGCTCAAGATCTAGGTTGGCCCGGCGAATTTCAGCTTCGATGCTCTTCTGCCGGGTGATGTCGCGGGCGATTTTGGATGCGCCGGTAATCTGGCCATTAGCGTCTCTAATCGGTGAAATAGTCAGCGAGATATCCAGCAGGGAGCCATCCTTCCTCCGACGGATGGTTTCGAAATGATCCACTCGTTCGCCCTTCTTCAGGCGGGCGATAATCTGGGGCTCTTCATTGAGACGATCTCATGGGATGAGCATCGTCACCGGTTTGCCGACAATCTCGTCTTCCCAAAGGCCGCGGGGGTTCTGCCAGCGATTTCACCCGTACCCCCCGGCCCCGGCGTGGGGTCTGTTTTCGGACATCCGCCGCGCCGAAAAAAATGATGCAAATTGCTTACGGCCGACGCGCTGGCGAAGCAGCTCTAAGCTGCGCATTCCAAGAAGGATAACCGCGAAAATGCTCGATCGAGCCGGTTCGATTTTGTTAGCACCTGTTAGTAAACTCTTCAGTCCCAAGCGTTGCACATCGGCGGCCCGCAGCCGCGGCTTGCGGCCCGCCCAGCCCGCTTTGCGCGGAGCCGCTTTGCCACCGGCCTCATACTGCTTGAGCCAGCGGCTCACGGTTTGATTGCAGACCTTCAATCGCCGGCCGATTTCGCTGTTGTTGAACTCCTCGCCGAACAGCTTGATGACGGCGAGTCGTCTGTTTTCCAGCGCCTCAAAATCGCGTCGAACGCCCTTCGGATTCCCCATGCTGATTAAAACCCGAAGGGGAGTTCCGCTATATTACGCGATCTTTAGTAGTCAGAATAATTACGACACTTGTTTAGGAATCGCCTTCGCGGCTGAATTTCTGGACAAGTGGCGCACACGCTACGTCCCCTCGCGTCGAGGACCGAAGCGCTTGGTGCACGAACGACGTCCTCTGTTGATTTTAACGGCCCATTAGAGCCAGCAAAATCACGATTGGGATCGGCACGCCCAGCATCAAGAGTAAGATTGAACGCATTGACTCTCCTTTGAAAACACTGTCCCAACTCCTTGGCCCATGGCGTTCAGACGAGAACAACGCCGTCGCGCTGTCTGCCTCCGATCGTTGCTGCAAGACTCGCGCAAAAGGCGCCTATAAGTAAAGAAATGAATACCCAAAGCAAAGAATGTGCCACGGTCTTGCGTGTTGTCTCAAGAGCCTGCTGAGCATTGGTGAAGACATCAGATACTCTCCTGTCGGCATCCGCTTGACTCAGGCTCGTTCTCGATGCCACCACCCGAGCCAAGTACCTTCTATCTGTCACCGGCATATCACCCTGCCGAATTGCGTGCGTAAAAATGTGGGCGGTTTCGACTCGTTCGGTAGCATTCACATCCGCTTTCGCAACGTCCGAGCGGAACAAGGTGTCTACGAAATAGGCGGCCTGCTCGGCCTCACGGTTGCCGTCAGTGCCCGCTGAAACAGAAGGTGCCGTAGTCCCAACCATCGCAGTGGCCGCGGTCGCCAAAAACGCTGCTGCGATAACGAAGGCCACGGCCCAAGCGAGGAATCCGTGGGCTGTGTCGCGGAAATACACTTCGTCAGTGTGAATATTTGCCCACTTCGTGCGTAGTCGGCCGGCGAGATAGCCACCCATGGACGAGCTGATCACTTGCATTGCAATCAGCCACACGATCGCCGCCGCACCAATCACCGACGCGGAAGCGCCAACATTTGGCCAAACAGAAACCGACGCAACCCCGAGCCCTGTGCCTAAAGCAAGTAAAATGAGCGACAGTGCGGCGTTAACGAATGCGCCCGCAAACACTGCGGCCCAAGACACACCCGACCCGTTTGCCTCATCGTTGCGTGGCCTCTCGACGACGTCGGATTCAGGACGTCGGGCTGCAGTTGAAACTACTGTAGGTCCCATGTGAGTTCTTCCCCTTCCTATACTCAAGATGCATGCGAGAGTCCAAACCGAAACATCCTTGTCGTTAACGAAACTAGCCCGTCCGAGCAACTGATTCATTTTGTTCGACGATTATGATGGCAGAATCTGCGCAACAACGCCTTGTTAGATCATCGAGCGTCGTTGGTCGCGGGACCAAAGGGAAAGCGTGGCTGCTTTTGTTTTTTTCCTCGTGAATAATGTTCGTGCTACCTTATCTGCGCTATCACCGGGGCCGGACCGGACTGACCGTACCCCCAGCGACCGTGGCCGTAATAGCCGCCGCCACGACCGAGAAGCAATATCAAAACTATCAGCAATAATAGTCATTTAGCTTCTCCTAGAAAACAGATCGACCTCAATATGCAAAAGGGCGAATCGTCGACCGTTTCGCCCTCCCCATACGGAGTGGTTATTTCTCGAAAACCTTCTCTACTTGACCGATCTTCTTCTGAATCGTTCCGGCGATCTTTTCGTCTTGGCCTTCGGCTTCCGTGTTGAGATTGTTAGTGATTTGGCCAATCTTCTCTTTGATCGCTCCCTTTACCTCATGGACGGTGCCTTTTAGTTGGTCTTGGGTGCTGGGTTTCATCAATGGTCTTTTTAAGTGACGTGTTTTATCTCATTCAACTTGTTGCGGGGCCGGGGTAGGCGTATCTCCGCGCCTACCCGTCGATCTAAGACCGCGAAGCGACTTTGCCGGTGGCGGGGTAGTCCGCGCTGGCCTCGCCAGAGGACGAAATGTCCTGGGCGCCGGTTTGCTTCAAGAGGTCTTTTGCTCTGGTGATTTGGTCTGACGTGTCGCAGTGGACTGAAAGAAGAACTCCGCCTTCCTTGATGTGTCCCTCATACCGCTTTGCTTCGTATTCCGGAATTCCCATCCCGACGAGCGCGCCGATCATTCCACCTACTGCACCACCGACGCCAAGTCCGGCGAGCGCACCCATAATCGGACCCGCGGCGATGAACGGACCGACTCCCGGAATCGCAAGTACGCCGATTCCTGCGAGCAGGCCCAGCGTCCCACCGATCGCTCCGCCGGTTGTCACGCCGGTCGTGGTGCCTTCTGGCGCCTTTGTATTCTTTTCGTGTGCAAAATCTTTGGACCCCTGGTTATCCGGGAGCAAAACCGAGATTGCGTCGTTCGAAAAACCCGCTGCAAGCAAGCGATCTACACTCTGCTCTGCCTGAAGTCGGGTCTTGTAAATCCCAAACACTGCTGTGTTCTTCCCTGCCATGATTCTGATCTCCTTTGAATTGATAACGATCGGAAATAGAAACCGCTAGCGCTTCGATGAAGGCGCGACAGACATCTGATTGATGACCTTGTCAGTGCTTCCCGTTGCCTCGACGGCCATCGAAATGATTGATTTCACTTCGTCGTCCGACCGAACAGGGCCCTTCAATGTGACCGTTCCGTCTTGACTGATGATCTTCACGTTGCGGGCGTATCTCGAGAGCGACTTATCGGCCATAATCGACCGACGAATCTTAGCTGTCAGATCGCGGTCGGCGGCAGTCATTTTTTGCTGGTCCGCCGTAGCTTCGCCTGGATCCTGATCGCGTTTGTTCACGGCCGTGTTGTCAGGTTTCGGTTTTGCTTCTGTCGATTGCGCACAAATCGGAGTCCAAGATACGCCCAGCAACAGCGCAGAAGTAACGATAGTTGTTTTTGTGATCTTGAAGATGCTCATACGAAACCTGACTTGTGCACGTCGAGCACCGGACTCGAAGTCGATGCAGATAATAGGGCTGCTCAACTCCACTGGTAGATTCGGAGGTTGCGTACTGCGCAAGTTGTGCACAGGGCCGTCTTAAGAGTTTGGCCGGGCGTCCGCGTCGTGCTCTTCAGCGTTTTAGTTGAAATCGGTCCTTAATCTATCGACGCGCAGGAGACAAATTGGTGATGACTCCGAATATCGTCACGGCCAGTTGCGTGCCTGCAGATGTCGCGGGCCCATCCGGTGAAAGGAAAGTGTGTAGTGGTCCTGGTTTTTTGGACACAGAAAGGGGCTTTTCTTAGATAGAGGGCGGCATTGAAAATGGAGGAGAGTCGATGCCCAAAACCCGGAAGAGTCACCCACCCAGCTTGAAGGCCAAAGTGGCCGTGGAGGCCATCAAGGCGCATAAGACGGCGGCCCAGATCGCGCAGATGTTCGGCGTCCATCCGACCCAGGTCGGGGGCTGGAAGAAGCAGGCGCTGGCCGGCTTGCCGGATATCTTCGGCAATGGCCGCGAGCAGCTCCGCCAGCAGGCCGATACCGAGAAGGACGAGCTCTACAAACAGATCGGCCAACTGAAAGTGGAGTTGGACTTTCTCAAAAAAAGAGCTGGCCTCATCGACTGAAGACCGACGCCTATGGATCGATCCCGCCCATCCGCGACTCACCGTGCAACAGCAGTGCGAACTGCTGGGAGTCGCGCGTTCGAGCTACTACTACGAGCCGCGGCCGGAGAGCGCGGAGAACTTGCGGCTGTTGCGCGCGCTCGACGAGTTGTATCTGAGGTTGCCGTTCTTCGGCAGCCGCAAGATGGCCGTCGAGTTAGGCGTAGGCCGCCATCGCGCCCGGCGGCTGATGCGTATTTTGGGAATCGAAGCGCACTACCCCAAGCCGCATCTGAGTCGCCCGGCTCCCGGCCACCAGATCTATCCATACCTGTTGCGCGGCGTGGCGATCGAGCGCCCCAACCAGGTCTGGAGCACCGATATTACTTACATTCCGATGCGTGGCGGCTTCCTGTACCTGGTTGCCGTGATGGATTGGTTCAGCCGCTTCGTGCTCAGTTGGGAGCTCTCCAACACCATGGAGACGGGCTTCTGCCTGGCCGCGCTCGACGCCGCGTTCCGCTTCGGCCAGCCCGAAATCTGGAACTCCGATCAGGGCTCGCAGTTTACCTCTGCCGACTTTCTGGCTCCGCTCAAACAGCGTGGGATCTTGATCAGCATGGATGGCCGCGGCCGTGCGCTCGACAACATGTTTATCGAACGGCTGTGGCGCAGCTTGAAGTACGAACTGATTTATCCGGGCGACTTCGCCAGCGGCCTCGATTTGTTTCCGGCGCTGGAGAATTACTTCCGCTTCTACAATCACCGGCGTCCGCACCAGGCGCTCGACTATCAGACGCCTGCAAATCTGTTCCCTCATCAGTCCAAAAGGAAAAGGTCATCGTCATAATGGGGGGCACCGTCCCCCATGCCCCCTGGGATTTACCGCTGTTGTTTTCCAGAATGGACGCTTTTCGCTTTACTCGATACGGCGACTGCCGTACAATCGATTTGCTTGCTAGGAGGATAGGGCAACGCGGGGACGCGACCCGAGCGCCGATGCAAGTCCGGAATGGACGGCGGCCTCACGGCCGCCTCCTGGTTCAGCGCCCGCCCCTCTATCTAAGGACTGCCGTTTTTTTGTCCAACCAACCAGGACCACCTCAGTGAGAGTATGAATTCGGTAAGGCGTCCGCTAACGATCTTACAGGTAGAGGATAACCCGTCTGACGTTGCACTTACCGCGTACGCTCTAAAAGCAAGCGGCATTTCTCATTCAGTCCACGTCGTAAACGACGGCGGACAGGCGTTGGCGTTTTTACGCAGTCCCGATGACCCCGCGCATCCGCGACCTGACCTGATCTTGCTCGATATGAGTTTGCCGGGAATGAACGGCCACGAAGTACTTCGCGAGATCAAGTGCGATTCCGCGTTGAAAGCCATCCCAGTTGTGATTTTTAGCACGTTAGACTCGGATCGCAACAGCTGGCGTACGAACTGCAAGGCAACTCTTACGTCGTCAAACCGCAAGAGTTAGCACGGTTTGTGGCGGCCATGCGCGCAATCGAATCGTACTGGTCGAACACCTCAGCCTTGCCTGACTCAAGGCAAATGACGAGATCGAACCAAGAAGTTTCGTGAGTTAACTGTAGCTAAACTACGGACTGGACCAACAATCAGGAAGCGACCTTAAATGGCCTGATTAGTCGCCGCTCGACGAGTTCAGCAATCAAATCGTCAATTTTGATCAGTTCCGTATCTCTGAATACCTTCATGAAGACCGGTTCTCGAAATCTTATTGGCCGGTGTATCTGATTTCTACAGCTGTTACTGTTCTGCCGCGGACGATCGTATTAGGTGCCTCTGCCCCTCCGACACTGTGAAGTGAAAAGTGGCGCCATTACCAGGGGGTTCCGATTGTACCCAGATGCGCCCTCCATGGCGAGCCACGATTGTGCGGCACAGTGCCAATCCCAGACCCGAGCCCGGGGTGTCACCGCCGTGCAGCCGCGTCAAGGGCTCAAAAATGCCTTCCTGATGGTCACGCGGGATTCCCTGACCGTTATCCTTAACAGCAAAATACCAATTCTCTCCGGAAGCCTCGGCTGAAATTTCGACCAGTGGGGCTTCCTCAGGTCTGTGGTACTGGATGGCGTTGGCGATAAGATTCTGAAGCAGTTGCTCGAAAAGCACAGGGTCGCCATCGATGGAGGGTAGCGGCTTGCAAACAATCTGTGCACCCGTCTTGGCAATCAAGGGTGCCAAGGTCGTACGCACAGACTCGATTATCGCGTCGACCGACACTCGCTCGCGGTTCAATTGCCCCTGCCCAGCTTGCGCATATCGCAAAAGCGATTGAATCAGGCGCTCCATTCCGGCTGCGGCATGTTCAATCAGAGTTAGCAGGTGGGACGAATCCTCCTGCGCCCTGTCATCACGCCGCACCAGGAGTTGCGCCAACGTGCGGACATTACGGACGGGCGCCTGCAGGTCGTGCGAAACGGCATAGGAGAACTGTGAGAGTTCACGATTGGATCTCTCCAGCTCCTTGACCAAATTCTCGCGTTCCCGTTGGATGCCTTTGAGTTCGGTGATGTCCTGAAAAATACTTACGGCGCCCGTGACAGCCCCCGAGGAATCGCGGAGTGGCGTGATGTTCGCGAGTAGATTGATTCGAGACCGATCGGGGCGCTCAAGCACGAGGTCAAGATTAACAATCGTTACACCCCTCGTAAGCACCTCTCTCAGCGGTGCCTCTCCAGGCTCGAGAAAAGTTCCGTCCGCGCGATACATTTGACGGGAATCCAGAAATGCCCAAGGCGGGTCATCTAAGGTAGGCGCGCGGCCCCAGATCTCGACGGCTTGGCGATTGTAATAGGTAATAATCCCTTCCCTATCACATGCGTAGACCGCTGCCGGCATGACGGAGACCAATTCACGTAAGTTTTCTTCACTGGCCAGAAGGCTGTGCTTTACGTAGTGATGATCAACGCTGAGGTCTTGATAAGCCTGTGTTATGCTCTCGTGCTGCTGCCGTAGTTTGCGTAGGGATGCTAGTTCCTCTGCTACCTGCCGACTCAAATCGTCCCTTTGCCCCTCGGGATCTTTCAAAATACACTGGGCGAGCGTTTCATGAGTAGCCAGAAGTTGCGTGACATCATCTTCGAAGGCAAGCTCGGGGTGGAGTTTCGTCCAGTAATGCGCGGTGCGCACAAAGGCCAGCAATAGATTCAGTTGTTCCAGGTTTTGCGCCCCGAGCGCGCTCCGCAGGGCCTCGTGCGCACGCAATGCATCGGGAGTCTGCAGAAAAACGTGCGTCGCGCATGCGAATAGCGCTTGTTCTCCAAGACAATCGGCCGCAGGAAAAGGGGCGAGGGGACCTCCAAGCTCGGCGCAGGCCGCGAACAGCGGAAGCAGGCCGTCCCCGTGCGGCAGAGAACGGCGCAGTAAAGGCAGAATGCTTTCCACGCTCTGAGGTAGGCACGAGGAGTCGCCGGCTGGGTTACCCAGCCCTACCAGGAAACCGACGTGCCGGGCGATGCAATAACGGACCTCGCAAAATCGGGACAGATATACGAAGAGCCGCTCTTTGAACAGGGACGGCAACGGATTATCCAAGTATGCAAACTGAGCAAATGCCCAAAGGTTTTCGGTGATCTTCGGGTCGCTGGCGGCGAGCCGGAAGAAATTCGGCAATACGCCGAAGCGCTTCTCCACTAGATTTTGTAGCCGTGTGTTCATAGTCATCTCCTATTGCTCGACGAGAAGTACAGTCCAAACTCGTGAGACGACCGATCGAGGACAACCTACTCTACCGCACAATCGTTTGTCCGGCAGAAGAACGGGGCCGCTCCGAGAGTACGAACCAGCGCCTCACACTACGCGAATTGTTGTTCACGTATGGCCGCCTCGCCGCGGACGATGGAGTTCGTTGGCTGACGCCGACAAAATGGCAGCATGCTCCCATATAGGCCGCCCTCGGCGACCTAAGACGATTGAGCGCACAGGTCTCAGCCGGGGCACAATAAGTGCGCGGATGCAAAATCTGCGCGGCCGGGACCACTATTACCCTGTGAAATGGAATAGGACCGATTGGCCCCCGAGGTGCTTGCCGTTGTATGACTTACGAAAACCCGAATCCGCAATTAGGAGGATCAAGTGTTGTATTGGGCGTTAACGTTTTTCATCGTCGCGCTCCTTGCGGCAGTTCTGGGATTCGCCGGAATCGCATTCGCCGCGGCCGGCCTAGCGAAGATTTTGTTTTTTATTTTTTTTGTACTCTCTCTCGTGTCGTTGGTTGCGCACGCCGTGAAACGGGTGTGAACGGGTCGCATGGCCGCCACTGTGACTCTTTTCGGCGAAGTGATGCGCCCGACTCTCAAGTCAGACGCCGAGAATTCCGGGAAGAATTGAGGGAGTGACCAACGTTGATAACCGGATTGAGGTGCTTCCCCTCTTCCCAAATGACGATCAATCTCGGCGTGCCGTATACGGCGCCGTTTACGATTCCGGGAGTCTAAATCGATACGCTCTCGCTGCGGTGGCCTCGATTCATGTCGTCCAACGACGAACTGATCGCTGAGACGGTGCATTTTCAATTAAGGAGAAAGTAAATGGCTGATAAAACAACAGTAAGAGACTTGCTCGAAGGCGAGATTAAGGATCTGTATTCCGCCGAGAAACAACTGACAAGGGCGATTCCCAAAATGGCAAAGGGCGCGCATGATGCGGCGCTTCGGAAAGCGTTCACCGACCACCTCCAAGAGACAAAGGGGCAGGTGGCGCGGCTAGAGGAAGTTGCTGAGATTCTTCAGATGAGGTCGAGCGGCAAGAAATGTTCTGGTATGGAAGGCGTCATTCGAGAGGCCGCCGAGGCGCTTGAGGACAGCGGCGATGGGACGATTCTCGACCTTGGTATCATTGGAGCCGGCAGTCGAGTGGAGCATTATGAGATCGCTGGATACCTTACGGCGATCAGTTTGGCCCAGCGAATAAAGGTCAGCGGCGTCGTGACTCTTCTCAAGCAGTCCTTGACTGAAGAACAAGCTGCGGAAGAGAAGCTACGAAAGATCGCCACCGCTTTGATGAATAACGCCACGACCGAAGCCGGTGCTTAAGGTATGCTTCCTTCGCGTGGTTAATCTACTGAAGATCGCGTAATATAGCGGAACTTTTCCTTCCCCTTCGGGTTTTAATCAGCATGGGTAATCCGAAGGGCGTTCGACGCGATTTTGAGGAGCTGGAAAACAGACGACTCGCCGCCATCAAGCTGTTCGGCGAGGAGTTCAACAACAGCGAAATCGGCCGGCGATTGAAGGTCTGCAATCAAACCGTGAGCCGCTGGCGCAAGCAGTATGAGGCCGGTGGCAAAGCGGCTCTGCGCAAAGCGGGCCGGGCGGGCCGCAAGCCGCGGCTGCGGGCCGCCGATGTGCAACGCTTGGCGGAGCTGCTCAAGCAAGGTCCCGAGCGTTTGGGCTACCAGACGCCGCTGTGGACCTGCTGGCGAGTGGCCCACCTGATCGAGCAGGAGTTCGGCATCACCTACCACGCCGGGCACGTCTGGAAACTCCTGCGGGCGATGAACTGGAGCGTGCAGCGTCCCACCGGCCGCGCGCTGGAGCGCGACGAAGAGGCCATCCGCACCTGGAAACAGCAACGCTGGCCCGCGCTTAAAAAAAAGCCCAAAAAGAAGGGCGCACCATCGTCTTCATCGACGAAAGCGGACTGAGCCAGCGCCCGCATCGCTGCCGCACTTGGTCGCCGCGCGGTGAAACTCCCGTCTTGCAGTATCACTTTAATTGGAAGACCATCTCGGTGGCGGCGGCCATGACGCTGTGGAACTTCTATTTCCAGATCTTCGAAAAGGCGATCGCGAAAGAGCAGGTTGTTGAGTTCCTTGCCAACCTGGTGCAACAGCTCACCTGCCCCCTGCTGATCGTCTGGGATCGGCTTCCCGCTCACCGCAGCCGCTTGGTCGCCGAGTTCGTGGATTTTCTTCAGGGACAGATCGTCCTGGAATATCTGCCGGCCTACGCACCGGAACTGAATCCGGTCGAGTATCTGTGGGGTCATTGGAAACATCACGAACTACCCGACGTCTGTCCCCGGGACCTATGGCAGCTTACCGCAGGCGCGCGTCGCTCTCTGAGCCGTTTGCGCCGTCGTCCGCGATTGATCACGGCTTTCTGGAAGCAGGCCTCTCTGTTCCAATGAATCCGCTATATTATGCGGGATTCAGTAGGTGGCCAGCGGAGTGAGCTTCTGGAATCGCCCGCGAACTCGATTCCTTAAGGGAGCCGTCATACGAGCGGAGGTGAAGTGCAAGACCCCTAATGCAACAAACGAGAAGAACAGAAACATAATGGAATTACAAGAGTGCGGTTGTCTTTTGTGGGGGATGCGTAGTTGGAACGGCGGCCACAGTGATCCTGCAGCTCAAAGTGGGAGGCGACGCTCTGGGTTAGCTGCGCCGAAGCTAATAAGGGCCCTGACTACGTGAATCACCGGTCAGCGATGTGAGCGACGTTATTGCAGTTCTCCCGAACGATGAAAAAAGGCCGGCAGATACCAACCAGAAAGAGTTAGGTGCGAACGTCGAGGCTGGCAAGGAACTCTGTGTCTCGGTGCAGGAGGCCACGCTCTAAGCGGTTTCTGCAAGAACGGCCAAAACCGAATTAGGCATCGGCTATCGCAATATTCCATTTGTTGAACAAGTGGTACGCCAGGGTGTGGGTAAAGGTCGATGAGGTTAGAGGACACCCTGTCGAACAAGAGGATGAGCGTCGCCAGCCTGCCCGCCAAGATCCGCCGAAACCGCAAGGAGCTGCTGGTGGGCTTCGCGTGGTTGGCTCCTCGCGGGGTGGCCGCACATCAACCTGTGGGTCAGAACTGGGGCCGATCGATCCTTCTTCCCCCCGGACGCGAAGTATCCGAGCGCGTGCTGGGCATTTGTTCGCCGTGCATCCGGTCTGGCGATGTGGCCCGCCAGATGCTCATTCATATGAATCGCACTGTTACGATCTTCCTGGGATGTTTTCTTGGAGCTCTACTTTTTATAAGTATTGGGGCGTTCCTCTTCTTAGTTCCAGCGCTCTCCTGGATCAGTGGGACAATTGTCCTGCTCGGTTTGGTCCTCATGTTCCTTCTTGGGATACAAACCGGTGCCCGCAGAATCAAAGTCGTCGAGCCGAAGGGCCTCAATGGTGGCTGGCTGATCCATCCCATTGATCTCGCTGAGGCGTGCCGGATATACGATCTACGTGCGTGGAATCTGTATGATCACCGCTCCCGCTGAGCGGGTTTCCAGAAGCTGAGTCGAAACGCAACAAACAAAGGCACTCATTCGCAGGCAAGATTTGCGCACTTTGCGAGAGGGACTGCTTGAAACTCGTTTCCAATCAGGCTGTAAACTTTGGCATCCGACCTGCGGTGTAACTATCAACTCCCCTAAAGGAAGGAGTGGAACGAATTTGATATTATGCTCAAACATATTTTTGCCACCATCGCGGTCTCAGTTGTCTTCTCTTGTCAACCGATGTTGCAAGCCGATGAGTGGAACAAGAAAACGGTAGTTACCGTTGACCAGGAGATTCAGCTGCCGAATGTCGTACTGCAACCCGGAACTTATGTCTTCCGGCTGCTCGATTCGCAGTCGGACCGTCACATCGTACAGGTCTTCAACAAAGACGAAAACCAACTTATCACGACTATGCTAGCGATTCCGAATTATCGGCTGCAGCCGCGGGGAAAGACCGTCTTAACGTTCTGGGAAGTTCCCGCCGGGCAAATTCCGGCCGTCCGTGCATGGTTCTATCCGGGAGATTTGTTTGGGCAAGAGTTCACATACCCGAAGGATCGCGCCATGCAAGTCGCCGCTTTCACGAAAACGGCGGTTCCTACCTCGAACGCCGAATCGACAGAACAACTGAAGAGCACGGCGATCTCGTTGGTGAACCAGAATGGTCAGACTTCGGAACTCGATCAGAGTACATATGCGGCGCCGGCTGTCCCGTCGGCAGCACCCGTTCCCGAGCTGGTGGCTGTTCCTGAACCTTCGCCGCAGACGGCTCAAGCAAGTGCGCCGGCTCACGCTCCCGAACCACCGGCCGGGCCGGAAGTACCCGCAGAATTGCCTCACACCGCGAGTGGAATGCCAGAGGTTGGACTCGGAGGACTGATGTTCTTGATCGGGTTCGTTGCGGTGAGACGGTGCCGACGATCGGCAGTTCGGCCTTGAGAAGGGCTTCCAGGAGCGGCTTCGGAGGGCAACGTGAAACACTCTGACCAGCGCAAGATCGAAGTGCTTATAGTCGAAGATGATAGTGCGGATCGGTTTTGGCTAGAGTACGCTCTTAAGATGATGGGGCCGAACTATTCCCTCTCTGCAGTGAGTGATGGGCGGGAGGCTGTTGACTTTCTTCTAAAGCGCGGCGCGTACGCAGATGCGCCGACGCCCGATCTAATCTTTTTGGATCTGCACCTGCCAGTGCTAGATGGCGCGGAAGTCTTGGGACAGATTCCGAACTCTCGTGAACTGCCGGTATGTGTGCTGACGGGCTATGAAGCCGATCGAGGCTTGTTCGAGCGGGAGTTTGACATCGAGGACTCGAATTACATTTTCAAACCGGTGAGCTGCAAGAGCCTGCTCGAAAGTACTCGATGTCGTTTTGCCCGAACGCTGAATCAATCTGAGATCGCACTGACTTAGGAAAGAGTCATGTTTAGACAGTTAGCGTTGAATGCAGCCGTGGTCGTTGGTTCGGCTGCAGCTTTTGTGGTCGCGGTGCTATCGACGCTCATATGGGCAGCGACTGGCCCTTATTTCCACTATTCAGACACGTGGCAGTTGGTAATCAATACTTCTACGTCTGTGGCCACGTTTCTCATTGTGTTCCTCATTCAGAACACGCAGAATCGCGATACGACAGTGATTCAGTTGAAGCTCGACGAATTGATACGTGCCGTCAAACAGGCTAGAACCGAACTGGTTCAAATGGAAGCTCTGTCCGACAAAGAACTAGTCTGCTGTATCTGAAATAGCTTTACTAATAAGAAGAGTGGCGGCATACTGGATGTGGCTATGCCGCTTCCCCCTGCCGTCGGACTCACTCTCAGTGATGTGGAGCGAAAACAGTTGGTAGCACTCGGGCGTCAACGCAGTTCCCCGCGCGGCATTGTGCTGCGAATCGATATTGTCCTGGGTGCGGCCGAGGGGCTGGCCAACCGGGTGCTGGCGCGGAAACTCTCCACTTCGGTGCCCACCGTGCTGTTATGGCGGAAGCGATTTGAAAGCGACGGCATCGCCGGCATTCTCGAAGACCGTCCACGGAGCGGACGCCCGAAGCGGATCTCCGTAGACAGGGAGGCTGGCATCGTGGAAGCCACAATGAAGACGACGCCGAAAGACGCCACGCAGTGGAGCGTGCGCGCGATGGCGGCAGCGCAGAAAGTCAGTTCGGCAACGGTACAGCGCATTTGGAAGAAACACAAACTGCAGCCACATCGCGTCGAGTCGTTCAAATTCAGCAACGATCCACAGTTCGCCCGGAAGGTTCGCGACATCGTGGGGCTGTATAAGAACCCGCCGGATAGAGCGCTGGTTCTGAGCGTCGACGAGAAGAGCCAGATTCAGGCGCTGGACCGAACGCAGCCGATCCTTCCGTTGCGTCCAGGCCTGCCCGCACGGCAAACGCACGATTATCAACGCCACGGGACGACGACCTTATTTGCTGCGCTGAACGTGCTGGAAGGGACCGTGATCGGGGAATGCCAATCCCGGCACCGGCATCAGGAGTTCCTGCGCTTTCTCGGCCGGATCGATGAGTCCGTGGAGACGGGCCTGGAAATCCATTTAATTCTGGATAACTATGGAACCCACAAGCACCCGGAAGTGAAGAAGTGGTTGGCAGCGCGACCACGCTATCACGTCCATTTCACACCCACCAGTTCTTCCTGGCTCAATCAGATCGAACGCTGGTTCGCTGAAATCACACGGAAGCGAATCCGCCGGGGAACCTTCCACAGCGTTCGCGACCTGACCAGAGCCATCCACGACTATATTCGGCATTACAACAAGAACCCGCGACCTTTTCAGTGGGTAGCCGGCGCCAGCCGAATTATCCGGAAGGTCAATAAGTATAAAGAAACTTCAGATACAGCAGACTAGAAGGCCTGGGCGATGAGTTTAAGGCAATTCGCGATCAAGCGTCTACGCGCCTTAGTGAGATCGAGCGCTCCCAAACAAACCGCGTCCAGAAGCCCGGCGAGTAGCGCAGACACGCAGATGCGGGGTGAACTTCGAATCGTTCCACCAGAACGGAAATCGACGTCTCGGGCCCGGTTTTCAAATTGCCCGGTAGAAGTGGTCAACCTGTGACCGACTCGCATGCTCACGACATTGACAGACCTCAAAGAGCGCGCCAGTGCAATTCAAAAGGCGACAGAACTGAACGCTGGAGTTCAGCCTTCGCGCCAACCGATCAATTGCTAGCCTCAGCGCTCGAAGAACTCATGCACGGTAAGGAAATGTGGAACACTGATCCTTGACCTACGGATGATTCAACATCGATGTGGCCACCGTGCGCTTCGACGATACGCTTGCAGATTGCTAGGCCAATCCCAGTACCTGGAATCTCATGACCGTGGAGCCGCTTGAATGGAAGGAAAATCAGATCGTGATAGGTCCGCTTAATACCTTGTCCATTGTCCTGGAGGCTAATCTTTATTTCTGCAGGCGATTCCCGCACCGCGCTGATCTGTATATCGAGCGGTACCTCCGAACGCCGGTACTTAATAGCATTCACGATCAGGTTTCTAAATACGTCGGTAAGCTGCACAGGTTCGCCCATGATATGCGGCAGGGGTTGTTTCGAAATCTTACCTCCAATCTCTGCGATACGGTCGCGCAGCTCGTCGATCGCCCGTTCGACCACCGAGTTCAGATCAACCTCCGAATGGCTGGCGCGCTGTCCGTGCCCTAATTCAGCATAAGAAAGAAGCGCGCGAATCAGCCGCTCCATCCGCTGCGCACCATCCACAACGTAGCTCATACATTGTTGTTCTTCTTCCGTCAGCCGGTTGCTAGCCGAATGGGCGATCTTCTCAACGAAGCTGGTTACCGTTCTCAGGGGGTCTTGAAGATCGTGGCTGGCGAAGTAGGCGAACTGCTGCAAATCATCATTGGAACGGCGCAAGTCCCGATTCAGCTTTGCCAAGCTCTGATTCGCGAGATTCAGCGCTTCGTTCGATTCCTGCAGTGCGCGCTCGGCCCGCTTCAGACGCAGCAACGCGTTGATGGTCGCGATCAGAACGTTGGCGTCAACGGGCTCCGCTAAATATCCATCCGCGCCGTTGTTCAGTGCGTCGGTCGCGTGGGGCGCGGTGATGGCGGAGGCCGATATTTGGAGGACGATGATCGAGGCGTTAACCGGCGCCGATTTGAGCTGGCGGCAAACCTCGATTCCACTGATGTCCGGTAGATTAATATCCAAAAGCACCAAATCCGGCCGATGTAAGGCCACCAGATCCAGCGCGCCTTGACCAGTGCCGGAATCGTATGCCGTAAAACCCGCATCGACCAGAATGCGGTGCCGCGCATAGCGGTTGGGTTCGTTGTCCTCCACATTCACAATAACGGCCAGCGCCATAGATCGTTATGATACCCCCGACGTCGCAAATTCAGGTTCTCCGTTGAACAGGTGCGACTCGCCGAGAATGGTTCGGATTATCGTGAACGCATGGAGGCGTTCTTTACTGCCTTTTGGCAGCACCGCGGCCGGACGGGAGGCTAATCTCTCACAATCTGCCTCCGATAATAGCTTTGAAGTCTGAATTACCACCGGAATGTTTCGCGTGTTCTCGTCCGCTTGCAGTTCATCCAGGACTTCGAAACCACTCCTGTGCGGCATAAACAAATCCAGAATGATTAGGGTGGGACGTTCAAAGCGCGCCCGCTCGGCGCCTTCCACTCCGCCGACGGCCTCGATGATTCCGTACTTCGTTCCGCGAAAGAGTTGCCGTGTAAGGTAGCGCGATGCTTCCTCATCATCGATGATCAGGATAGTGTTTCGAGACGAACCACCGGCCGTCGCGGACGGAGAAGGGACTGAAGCAGGACCCAGCGGAAGCTTAGACGAAGGTCGAACCCGAGCCTAGTGTGCTGGTTGCCTCCAGTGTGCCGCCCAGCAGCGCCGCCAACTTTCGAGAGAGCGGCAAGCCGAGTCCGGTGCCTTTCACGTTCTTCTGCAGACGGTTGCTGACCTGAGTGAACTCCTGGAAGATGGCGCCCAGATCGGCTGGTGCGATCCCTACTCCCGTGTCTGAAACCGAAAAGCACACGGAACTATTGCGTGCGAATCGAACCGAAACCCTGACCTCGCCTTTTTCCGTAAATTTGAGCGCGTTCGAGATCATGTTCCGCAGGATCTGGCCCAGTTTGCTTTCATCGGTTTCTAGGTCGACCCCGGGCGGCGGATCGTCGAAAATCAATGCGACCGCGTCATTCGTCGACAGCGGCCGCATCAGGGCTCTGATCGATCCAATAAAGTGACCCAGGTCAAGCCGGGAGATTCGAACCTCCGTCTTCCCGGCTTCCACCTTGGCCAGATCGAGAAGATCGTTTACCATCTCGCCCAATTCCTGGACCGCGCGGCGGATGTATTCGACCTGTCTCTCCTGTTCCTGAGTCAGTTCTCCGTCCATGCGGCGCAGCAAGAGCTGCGTCAAGGCCAAAACCGAATTTACAGGCGTACGAAACTCATGACTCACGTACCGCAAAAAATGCGATTTCATTTCGTTCGCACGTTTCAGCGCATCCGCCTTTTCATCCAGTTCTGCGTAGAGTGCGACGACACCGCGATTGGTTTCTTCCAGCTCGAGATTCAGACGAGCCAGTTCCATCTCGCGTTTTTCCAGTTCCAATTCGCGCAGCCGCAACGCTTCCATTGTCTGGAACAATTCCTGATTTTGGCGCTGCAATTCTTCGATTGCGGCCGGCGGACTGTCCTGCGGCAGCCGGGCACAAAGGCGCCCGACATCGGAGGGCCCCAAACGCTTTGCCGAGGACGGAAGAGCTTTTCCGAAAGCCACGCTCGTCCCTGCTCCAGGGTGGGATTGAAAGTCGAAATAATCCATCAAACGGCGCGTCCCGGCCAAACCGATGCCCATTCCCGTGGGAGATTCATACGTTCCACCCAGAACAGAGTCAGCGTCTGCAACGCCGGGACCCTGGTCGCTGACGTCGACCCTTAGCACCTGGGGATGCAATCGCAGGTCGATCGAGAAATCCACGCGGCCGGCGCCCGCGTACTGGAAGGCGTTTCGGGCGATTTCCGACACCGCAGTGGCCAGGCGGGCTTGATCCTGAAGGTTGAACCCGACGCGCGATGCGAGGTGCCGTGCTGTCTGCCGCGCCGATACGATATCTGCTTCCTTCATGATAACTAGCGAGAACAAAGGTGTTGCCGCCGGAGAATTTGGAGACGATGGTTTCATGGACGAACGGAGTCTTTGGCGACTACAACACAAACATCATCCCGCATTCGCATCGAATCCCGATATAACACTCCACTGATCACGGACGGATGACGCATCTGAAGGCCCGGATAATTCTCCAGGCTCCAACTGGTCGCCAACCCGTCGGAATGCATAATCAACGTGGCGCTTTCCGGAAACGAATACACAAATTCCTGAAAATGCGCAGCCTCATGGCCGGCAGTGCCGTTGTGTGAGATCATGTGCTGGGTCTTGCCGGGGCTCACAATCACTCCCGAGATATTTCCGACTCCCGCATAATGTACCCGCCGTTCCCTCCTGTCGACCCTAGCGATCGCTACGGCGGCTCCACGCGTTCCGCGCAGCGCCCGATGAACCCGTTGCAACAGGAACGCAGGCTTGGACTCGGAGCCTGTTTTAAACGCCGAGATGGCTTCGCAGGAAGCCTGCGCCGCCTGGATTCCGTGTCCCAGTCCATCTGCCACCACAAACACCGAGACCGCTTCCTCCTCTCTCATCGACCAGGAATCACC
>Ga0206933_1062_pt1 | contig 25124 bp, 22 predicted proteins | sample Alteio_BWOrgHeat_15_FD_152937 | JGI IMG/M metagenome (GOLD analysis project Ga0206933, IMG submission 152937) | Enriched cells from forest soil in Barre Woods Harvard Forest LTER site, Petersham, Massachusetts, United States -... | ecosystem: Environmental > Terrestrial > Soil > Temperate forest >... | reverse complement strand
TCCAAGTTACGAGCCTTCGGGGCGACTTTTTTCATCTTCAGCGATTACGCCAGACCAGCAATCCGGCTCTCCGCATTGATGGAATTGCCGACTCTCATGGTCTTCACCCACGACGCCATGGGCGATGGAGAAGATGGGCCGACTCATCAGCCCATCGAGCAACTCGCGTCGCTGCGTGCAATTCCGGGATTGGTTTTGCTGCGGCCCGGCGACGCCAACGAAGTTGTTGAAGCCTACCGGTATATTGTGCAGTTACGTCATCAGCCGGCCGTGTTGGCTCTTTCGCGCCAGCCGTTACCGACGCTCGATCGCAGCAAGTACGCTTCCGCGGCGGGAGTCGCGAAGGGCGCCTACGTACTCGCCGACGCTCCCGGCGGCAAGCCGGAGGTAATTCTGATTGCTACGGGCGGGGAGCTTTCACTTGCCGTCGTGGCACATGAGAAATTGGTTGCTGAAGGCATTCGCTCGCGGGTTGTCTCTATGCCTTCGTGGGATATTTTCGATCATCAAACAAAAGAATATCGCGACAGCGTGCTGCCTCCCGACGTAAAGGCTCGCGTTGCGATTGAGCAGGCTTCGACCTTCGGCTGGGAACGGTACGTCGGAGACTCGGGGCAAACCATCGGTATGAATACTTTCGGGGCCTCGGCTCCGCTCAAGGAACTGCAGAAGAAATTTGGATTCGAACCTGATGCCGTCGTGGCCGCCGCAAAAGCGCAATTGGGCAGGAAATAAAATCATGAGCACGACACTGGATCACGGCATCACCAACCTGGATTCCGGATTGCTGACCGGCGTTGAGAGAACCAGCCGAAGCTCTCCTCTCGGAAGCACGGTCCGTAGCGGCGGAGTCAACTTCAGCGTCTACTCGCGTGCCGCGTCCTGCGTTGAATTGCTACTATTCGATCAGGAAGACGATCCGCGGCCGGTTCGCGTCATTCCGATTGATCCCTACACCAACCGTACTTACCACTATTGGCATGTCTTTGTGCCGGGTTTGCAACCCGGCCAAATCTACGGCTATCGGGTCCACGGACCTCACGACCCCGCGAGCGGCATGCGATTCGATTCCAGCAAAATCCTGCTCGACCCCTACGGACGCGGCGTAGTCGTTCCGAAAAATTACGATCGCGAAGCTGCAAAGCGGGAGGACGGCGACGCTGCGACCGCAATGAAAAGCGTGGTCGTTGATCCCAGCACGTACGACTGGGAAGGCGACGTCCCGCTCCGGCGGCCATCTTCGCAGACCATAATTTACGAAATGCACGTACGCGGGTTCACTCGCGATCCGAGTTCTGGCGTTTCCGACAATTTCCGTGGCACGTACGCTGGGATGATCGACAAGATTCCCTACCTGCGGCAGTTGAACGTGACCGCGGTCGAACTCCTGCCGGTGTTTCAATTCGATCCGCAGGATTGTCCTCCCGGGCACGTGAACTACTGGGGCTACGCGCCGGTATCGTTCTTCGCGCCGCATCAAGCATACAGTTCGCGCCGAGATCGGCTCGGCCCGGTCGACGAATTTCGCGACATGGTCAGAGCTCTTCATCGCGCAGGCATCGAGGTCATTCTCGACGTTGTCTTCAACCACACCGCCGAGGGCGACCATCAGGGACCTACCTTCAGCTTCCGCGGCCTCGACAACAGTACTTATTACATTCTTGAGCAAGATCGCTCGCGCTACGCCAACTACAGCGGTACGGGAAACACGCTGAACGCAAACAACTCGATTGTCCGCCGCATGATTTTGGACAGCCTGCGCTACTGGGTGGAAGAAATGCATGTGGACGGTTTTCGGTTCGACCTAGCTTCGATTCTGGCTCGCGATTCGGGAGGCCAATTAATGTCGAGCCCGCCCGTGCTTTGGGACATTGATTCCGAACCCGCACTCGCAGACACTAAGATCATCGCCGAGGCTTGGGACGCAGCCGGTCTTTACCAGGTCGGCAGCTTCATCGGGGATAGCTGGAAGGAATGGAACGGCCGCTTCCGTGACGATGTTCGCAGCTTCGTCCGCGGTGAACGAGGTTCTGTGGGACGCGTCGCTGACCGCTTCCTGGGAAGCCCCGAAATCTACGGTCACAAGGAGCGCGAGGCCGAGCAGAGCGTCAACTTTGTGACTTGCCACGACGGCTTTACGCTGAACGATCTCGTGTCGTACGACCAAAAGCACAATGAAGATAATGGCGAGAACAACACCGACGGGGCCAACGATAACCGCAGTTGGAATTGCGGCGTCGAAGGGCCGACTGACGATCCTGCCATAGAAAAACTACGCAACCGGCAGGTGAAGAATTTTCTGACCATCACTATGCTCTCGTTGGGCGTGCCGATGTTTGTGATGGGCGACGAAGTCCGCCGTACTCAGAACGGCAACAACAATGCCTACTGCCAGGACAACGAAATCAGCTGGATGGACTGGACGCTGCTCGAAAAACACGCCGACGTGCATCGTTTCGTAAAATTGCTGATCGAGCGCCGGTTATTGCGGGATCTCGAAGCCGAGCTTCACCGCCAGACTCTCCACCAATTGCTACAAGCCGCAACCAAATCCTGGCACGGCGTCAAACTGAACCAGCCGGATTGGAGCGACGACTCGCACAGCTTCGCCTTCAGTGCAGAACTGCCCAAAGAAAACCTGCTCTTTCATCTCATCGCAAATGCTTACTGGGAGCCACTCGATTTCGAACTGCCTCCGGTGAATAACAGCACGAAAGATCCTTGGCGGCGATGGATCGACACTTCCCTCGATTCTCCGAATGACATCGTGGCATGGCAGGATGCTCCGTCAGTCCCCGGTTACAGTTATCATGTTGGACCACGCTCTGTCGTGGTACTTCATGCCACCGCAGAACCGGCGCAGCAGGCCAAGCAGCCAACGTAGCCCGCCGCCGTCCCGGCGGCTGTCGTCGGGCGTCCTCGCCCCCACCGTCGAGTAGGAAGCACCTGGAGGAAAACTGAGTTGTCGACGAACGGCGCAGCGAACAATCCTGTCCAAGCTATCGACTCCATCGCATTCCGCCGCGCTGAGTTAGAAAGTGAACGCCTGCGAATCTTTGCCGTGTTGGGTGCGGTCGCGATTTTCATTCTCGTCATCCTGCTTCGCGTCTTCGTCACTCGCACGATTTCGGCCGCTACTACTCCGTGGGCATGGCAACTTGCCCTGGCTGCCGCGATCGCGGTTTATGAATCCTTCATGATGCGCCGCGTAAACGTTGCTCTCCAGGCAGGACACAGCCTTCCCGCGTGGTTCTGGATTCTCAGCACAATTCTGGAAACCTCAATCCCGGCATTTGCAATCGTCTTTCTCACCACCCAGAACATCGAACCTGCCTATCGGCCGCTGGCAAGTCCGTCGATACTCATTTTCTTTCTGTTTATCATTCTGTTTACGTTGCGGCTGAACCCCTGGATCTGCGCTCTTTCGGGAGCGGTTGCAGGTGTCACTTATCTCGCCGCCGCGTATCATCTCGGCTGGCGTCCACCGGTCCCAGGCATTCCGGCGCCGGTCACACAAACCAACGTTGTGATGAATGCCGTCATTCTCTTGACTGGCGGCCTAATTGCGGCTGCCGTGGCGCGACAGATCCGCAGCCATGTCGAGGCAGCTCTTCGCGAGGCGGAAACGAAGCGCAAATTAGAAGCCGTCGAGCACGATCTGCAAGTCGCGCGATCTATCCAGCAATCACTTCTTCCAAAAGAACGCCCGCAGATTTCAGGATTCGATATCGCCGGATGGAACCAGCCGGCGGATGATACCGGCGGTGATTATTTTGACTGGAAGACCCAGGCCGATGGAAAACTCGTTGTGTCCCTCGCCGACGTCACCGGTCACGGCATCGGCCCCGCGCTGGTCGCGGCCATTTGCCACGCCTATGCACGGTCCAGCTTCGGTATGGAACATAATCTGATGGAGGCCTTCGAACACATCAACAAGGCGCTCAGCGCTGATTTGCAGACTGGACGCTTTGTCACGTTCGTAGCGGCCGTCTGTCTCCCCGACAGCCCTGACCTTCATCTGCTTTCGGCTGGACATGGCCCACTCTTCATCTATTCTCGCTTGGAAGATCGATTCATCGATGTGCAACCGCAAGCCGTTCCCTTCGGTATTCTTCCTTTCTTCCGTTCCGACCCTCCGACACAGCTTCGCCTGGGTGCGGGTGATCTGGTGCTTTTGCCTACCGATGGCTTCTTCGAATGGGAAAACGACCAAGGCGAGCAATTCGGCGTCGAGCGAATGGAAAAAACAATTCGCGCATCGAAAGATTTGACGCCGCCCGAGATTATCGCGCACCTCTATGACGCGGTGATTAAGTTCTCCAACGGAACCAAACAGCAGGACGACCTGACCGCGGTTCTCATCAAGCGGTTGTAGGCGATTCCGAACTGGGATCATGCAAACGTGGCGAGAGCAACTGCAACGTAATCGCGACCGCTGGCACAACATAAATAAAGCTGCTAAACACCCACATCAGAGCGCCCGCGAGCGCCTGATCGTCAAGCGGCGTTATTACGAACAGCCGCGAAGGCGAGGCGTACGACGGATACAACACGCGATCGCAGAACGCAAGAAACGCCGAGAGCGCATCGTTCGCCATCATTCCCGTGAAAAGATAGACAGGAATCGACCATCGCGGCCATCGAGCCATGCTGGGCCACGGTTGCACCACCGGCCACCAGAACAGAATCGAGGTCGTGAAAAAGGACGCGTGTTCGACCTCGTGCCAAAACTCCGAGCGCAGCGCAAACTCAAAAGCAGGGGGGGAATGCCATGCAATCAGAGTGACCGCAGCAGCCAGCCAGCAGAAAACAGGATGCGTCAGAACGTGTCCCAACCACTGCACAGGTTGCCAACGCAAGAGCGGACCCAAAACCGCGCGTACAAAACTCTGGGGTAACCCGTGCAGTAGCGGCAAAGCCGGCGCACCCAGCAAAATCAACGGCGGCGCAACAGCCATAAGAAGAATGTGCTGCACCATATGAATGGAAAGCAGATCATCGTCAAAAGCCGCGAGAGGTGATCCCACTGCAATCCAAAGAGCGAACATTCCACTCATGAAACACGCCAGCCGCCCGGTGGAAGCCACATCCGGAAGAAGATTTCGCAGTCGATACCAGCCGCGAAGATAGACCACCACCGTCGCCACCAGCGCAAACGTGACCGGCACAGGAAGTCTCCACAATCGCAGGACGCTTTGTATTTCAGGAGACATCAAAGGCTTCTAAGGATGCGTGGATGACGTCGCTGCGCTCGCGCCCAGCACGACTTCGCGGGCAGCATTTCCTGCCGGAGGTTGCCCGGCTGGATGCAGCGTCTCGAGGAACGCGACCAGAGCGGTTGTCTCGGCCGGGTTCAAGTTCTTACCGTATGCCGGCATATTGCCGCCGCCCTGAATCACTTGCCGAATCAATTGGCCCTGCGTAAGCCGCAGAGCAACCTTGTCGAGCGCGGGCCCGCGCTTGCCGCCCATATCGTCGAGCGCATGACAGTTGTGGCATTGCTTCGCCTGAAAGACCAGAGCGCCACGACGTTCGAGCGCGGTGCGCCCTTGTAGATATTCAGCCGGAATCGGCACACTGCTCCAGGCATCCATGATCGGACTCCACGGCGTATGCAGGCCGAGATGCGTAAGGCTGCTGAGCATCACCGCGGCCAGCAGAATCGTGAGAACCGCAATGGGCCTGCGTCTCCAGCTCTTCTCACCTTCACCTGCAATAAACGGCAACAGCAAGAGCGCAACAATTCCGACCGCCGGCCCAATCATTAAGAGCGGAGTTTCCGCAGATGGTGGAAGGTAGGACAGCACCGCATAGAGCCACAGGAAAAAGAAATCTGGACGCGGCGCCGTCTGGATAATCGTTGGATCCGGCTGACCGCTCGGTCCGAACGGCCCAAGATAAACCGCGCATACAGCAATCGAAAGAAGAATAAACCCGGAGAAGAAAATATCTTTCCACACGGCGTAGGGCACGAATGGAACGCCCTTGGTATGCGCCAACTCATGATATTCCTTCAAATACGTTGTGCGCCGAACCACGCGTCCAGGCATGGGCCACTCATTCACACCCAATTTCAGCACCATGAGCAGATGCACGCCTACGCATGCGATCAGTAGCCCGGGGATCAAAAAAACGTGCACCGCGAAAAAGCGTGAAAGCGTCGCACCCGCAATAATCGGCCCTCCCAGCATCAGATTAACCGCCCAGGGTCCAACAACCGGGACACGACTCAAAATTGAAGCCCCGATTCCCAATCCCCAGTAGGCATCCTGATCGAATCGTAAGACCTGCCCGGTGAAAGCCATGCCGAGTGTCATCAGCAGAAGAATTACCCCGACCATCCAGGTCAACTCCCGTGGAAACTTGTACGCCCCGAAAAGAAAAACCTGCATCATGTGGATCAGCACAATCGCCACCATGAAGTTCGAACCCCAGCCATGTAATCCGCGAATGAACCAACCCAGCGAAATGCCGTGATTGAGGACCTGCAGGCTGCTCCACGCCTCTCCAGCAGAAGGCACGTAGATCAGGGCGAGAAGGATTCCGGTGACGATCTGGAGCATGAAGCAGGTCAGTGCAGCGCTACCGAAAACATAGAACCAACTCGCAGTCTCGCGTGGTACACGATGCTCGGCAGTATCGCGAATGGCCGCGCCGATCTGCAGGCGCTGATCAAGCCAGTCTCCGACTTTCTCGATCACGCGCATGTCGGTTTCACTCCTCCCGCCTTCGCAGTTGGACTGCCGGTCGTCGGCATTTCGCCGGCGTCAATGAACAGTTTTCCATCTTCAATCTTGTAGTGGTAGGTGAATAGACCGCGCGGTGGAGGCCCCGAGGCGCGGGAGCCGTCCTGATAATAAGCACCGCCATGGCACGGGCACATGAACAAGTTCGACTGGGGAAACCACCGAACTGGACATCCGAGGTGCGCGCAATTAATGGCAAAGACCTGGAAATTCTGGCCATCCACATTTCGCACCCAGCATGCGATATCGGCAGTTTCTCCGTCCCAGGGATTCACCACCGGATTTCGATAAGTAGCCAGTCGCGTCTGCCCCGAAGGAAATTGTTCTAGCCCTCCTAGAGAGAGCCACGACTGATAGCCGATCTTGCGTGCGTGCGCCACCGGAGAAAGGATGTAACGGACAATCGGTATGGCAAGAATCACGCCGACAGCTCCGTTGAGTAGCAAGCCAAGCTTCACGAGCATCGCTCGCCGTGATACGTCGGTTGGCTCGGTCCCGCCTGATTGAGTCATGGTTGGTTCGGTCACGGAAGTCCTCCCGCAGCACGTTCTGCCGGCGGTTTCGGATAAGGTTGACCCGGCAACTGGGGCCGCTGTGCAGCCAGCCAGGCGACCACGTCAGAAATCTCTTGCCCCGACATTGGTCTCCCCGCCACATCCCCGCGCCAGTCCGGCGCATTCATATCCGGTCGCCCCACGATCACGTTTGTCCGCAAATCCTGATCGCTGATCAAAGCCAGGTACGATCCGTTCACAATCGAACTGGCGTGCTTCCCGCCTTTGCCATCCGGGCCGTGACAATCAGAACAGTACGTCGCGTAAACATCCCCGCCCTTATGCGGGTCGCCCGGAGATTGTGACGCATAGGGCGGAGGAGTGACTCCTTGCAAGTAATCAGGCTTCGCCCATGATCGGATTCCACTAACGATGGCATCAAGTTGATTGTCGGTAAGCATTCCCCCGGCACTTTGCGCAAAGGCCGGCATGGGCGTTCCGGGCACTCCATTGGTGGCAACGCGCCGAATCGAAGAGTCGTCCGCGATCGCGAGGAATATGGGATCGCTGAGAGCAACCGCCGCTCCTCCCTTTCCATTCGACCCGTGGCAGCCCGCGCAATTACTCGCGTAGAGAACGTTGAACTCCATAACCTGGTCGGGCGGGATGATCTCCGAGTCAGGCCCCGGCTTGCCCGGCAAACGGTTACAGCCGGCGCAAATCATCAGCGTGCACACGGCGAGCATGAGTGAAGTGGCTTGAGATTTCATTTCCGGCCACCCTCTTCGCGTTTCTCGTCCATCGCGCCCGGAGTCTCCACGCCAGCGCGAATCGCGAAAGGAAGATGTTGCCAGGTGAGCACGCGCTCTTGTTTCGAAACCACGATGCCGGCAACAATACCGAATCCCATTTGGGTGAGCACGAACCACGCCCAGTTAATCCGGTCGCTGAGCGCCGGATTCAACAGTTGCAAGGCGCTGTGCAACAGCCCAGACCACAGTATGGGCGCAATCACGCCACCCAGCAGAATCGGACGGCGCGGAAACATAGGAAGCATCGCGCCGTACAGAAGCCCAACCAGCAACGAAGTAACCAGGTGCACGATGCAAGCGATGATGAAAGCATCCAGGTGAAATAGAGAGATTTGCTCAGTCGTCTCCAGTGCCGGAAAGAATCCTGTGGCCAGAATATTAATTGGATACCAGATGCTGCCGTACGCGAGGATCCCGTAAATTACCGCGAGAACCGCCATTACGACGCTTCCCGCCAATCCGCCTTTCACTCCTGCAGAAATTGGATAAATTTCTAGTGGCAACCGTGCTCGATGAGGTTCTTTCGTAATCAAATCGATGCGCGCGACTTCGGGGCGAGTCGTGGCGATGGAAATTATTTCGTCTGAAACTGGAACAGATTCATGCTTCTCGTGCGGAAGCACATCGCGGAACCAACCCACCCAACCGGAGACCATTAATATCGCGCCCAGAATGCTAACCGAAGCGGTCGTGACCAAGCCAGCGAAGAGCAATGCCACGCCAAAAGCCGCGACAATCGGCCATGCGGTTGGCGCGGGCAGTTCTATGCCGACTGGCGAACCTGCTCGTGTTTGCATCTGCTCCGCGGCCATTTCTTTGGTCCTATCGTCCGATGATGTAAACGACGGTGAAAACCACAATCCAAACCACATCCACAAAGTGCCAGTATAGGGACAACACATCGACACGATAGGTGTGCTGTTCCTGGACATCCCCAAACAGTGCGAACGCCATAACTGTGGACAGGCAAATGAGGCCCACAATTACGTGAAACCCATGAAGGCCCACGAGGGAATAGTAGGTTGTTCCGAAAAGGTTGGTGCTGATGGTGAGTCCATCATGATAGATCAGACGATGCCACTCGTGCGCAGTGCCGTAGAGAAAAGCCGCTCCCAACGCGATCGTCGCGAACCACCACGCCTTGAACCCTCCAACGTTTCCGCCGCGGAGCGCTCTGACTGCAAGGTGAATCGTGATGCTGCTCGACAACAAACAGATTGAGTAAAAGATCGGCACCTCAAGAACGTCTTTGGGCGTGGGCCCGGTCAGACTTTTGCCCAAATAGAACAGATATGCGACCACAAAAATAATAAAGATCGAGGACTCAGCGACGATCAGAGCGAACATTGCCACATGTCCGCGGGACGGAGGTTCCCACTTGAGTTGCGGTTCACGCATCGTGATTGGCGTCGCGCTCATAAAAGGTCCTTATTCGTACTTCCAGTCGGGATCTTCTGGATGTTTAAGATCCCAAAGCGGACGTCGGCTCTTCACGGTTGGAATCGTCGCGAAGTTATATACCGGCGGTGGCGAACTGGTGGTCCACTCTAATGTCCACGCGTCCCAGGGATCGCTCCCCGCAGCTTTGCCTTTGAAGCAATGCCAGAGCAAGTTGCCAACGAATATCAAAACCGCCAACCCTTGAAAGAAAACTCCGATCGTCACGATCATGTTCCACGTGTCCCAGCCGCGACCCATCTCGTACGTATAGATCCTTCGCGGCATGCCAAGCAGGCCGGGAATGTGCATGAAGTCAAAGGTCAGGTGGAATCCAAGCACGAACAGCCAGAAGTGCGCCTTTCCCAGGCTTTCGCTGTACATCTTGCCGGTCATCTTCGGGAACCAGTAATAGAAAGCACCGAAGAGTGCGAACAGAATTCCTCCCACGATGACGTAATGGAAATGTGCGACCACGAAGTACGAATTTCCCAGTTGCCAATCAAACGGCGCTGCACTCAACATGATTCCAGTCAGCCCGGCGATCAGGAATTGAAACAGAAATGCGATGCAAAATAGCATCGGGGTCTGGAAATGAATCTTTCCGCCCCACATGGTCGCCAGCCAGTTAAAGATCTTGATCCCGGTGGGAACCCCAATAGCCATCGTCGAAAGCACAAAGAAAGTATTCGCATTCGAACTCATTCCCACGGTGAACATGTGATGAGCCCAAACCGCCATGCTCAGAAAGCCAATTGCGACCGTCGCGGCCACCATGATTGGGTATCCAAACATCGCCTTGCGGGAAAATACCGGGACAATCTCGGAAACGAAGGCAAAAGCCGGGATCACGAGAATGTAAACTTCGGGATGCCCGAAGATCCAGAAGAAGTGCATCCAGACAACTGCCGACCCTCCGGCCTGCGTATCAAAGAAATGCGCGCCGAGGTAGCGATCGAGGGTCAACATGATCTGCGCCGCAGTCAGGGGTCCAATCGCAAGTAGTACCAGGCCGGACATCACCAGATTGAGCCATGCCAGCAGAGGCATTTTTCCCAGCTTCATCCCGGGGCAACGCAAACACAGAATCGTGGTCAGAATATTAATCGCCGTGCCAATGCTTCCGAAGCCGGACACCAAAACTGCTAGCGTCCAGAAATCGGTGCTATGTCCGCGTGAAAAAGTCTGCGCCGTCAAAGGAGCATAGGCGAACCAGCCAACATCGGGGGCATTCCCGGCTCCATACAAGCCATTCGCGCCCAGCAGGCTGAAATAGAGGAGAAAGCCGCCAAATGCCGACATCCAAAAACTGAAAGCATTGAGCCGCGGGAACGCCATGTCGCGCGCGCCGATCATCAATGGAACAAGGTAGTTCGCGAACCCAAACACAATCGGCATAGCCACGAAGAAAATCATCGTGGTGCCATGCATCGTGAACATCCGATTAAATACTTCCGGCGAGACGAAGTCATTCTGGGGACGAATCAACTGGATGCGCATGATCGTGGCTTCTATTCCTCCGACCACGAGAAAGAACAACGCATAAAGGATGTACAGAATGCCCAGGCGCTTGTGATCGACAGTCGTGACCCACTCGTGGAGCCGGTCGACGAGGGGGCGCGACTCTTCCTGCGGTCTCGGCAGCGCAATTGAATCAGTCGACATCGAACTTTTTCTTTCTCGTCCTCAACGAAGTGTCATCAAATAACCTGCGAGTGCGTCCAGTTCTCGATCGCTCAATTCCATAGCCGGCATAAGCGATCCGGGTTTTATGGAATCAGGATTTCGAATCCACCGCCGGAGGTTTTCCGGCGTGTTTGCGGCCGCGCCCGCGGCAATCGTGTCCCGGCTCATCAAGTGCGACAGATCAGGACCAAAGCGCCCATCGGCCACGGTTCCCGCGACCGCATGGCAGTTGATGCAGGCTGTAGTTTCGAAAATATGCTGCCCCTCGGATGCCGCGTCACTCAGCTGCGCCGGCTGACTTTGCTGTCGGATCCAGCGATCGAACTCATCCCGCGACTGAACATAAACTCGCAGCAGCATCTTGGCGTGCTGCGTTCCGCAATATTGGGCACACTGCCCCAAGTAAAGCCCGGTCTCATGCGGATCGATCCAAGTGTTGTTCGGATGATTTGGAATCAGATCGGTCTTGCCGTTGAGACGAGGAACCCAAAAGCTGTGGTCGGTATCGACCGAGAGCAGCTTGATGAACGTCGGAGTCGGATGCGCCGGATCGCTCACCGGAACGTGCAGTTCATTCGCCGTCACAACACCCAAGCCCGGATAGCGATATTCCCACCAGAATTGATGCCCAATGGCGATGACTTCAATCGCGTTGCTCGGCTTCGCAGCCCTTTGCACGCTGCCGATCACTCTCGCCGTAGCCATAAACAACGCCACTACGATGAGAACCGGAATCACTGTCCACGCGAGTTCTACCTGATTACTTCCGTAAACCTGCGGAGGCTCCCGCCCGTCGTCGTCCGTCCTCTTTCTGAATTTCACGACGGCATAGGCGAGCAAGCTGAAAACCACGAGAAATATTCCCGCGGTAACCGCAAGCACAAAAATAGACAAGCCAAAAATCGTATTGGCTGGCGTGGAAGCTGGCGAAAAAATATTGGTTGGGCTCAACGCGGGCGTAGCTGGGTCGGCGAACGAAGCAGTCACCAAGGAGAAGAGAACCATGCCAAGCCTGCATGCCGATCGAGCGAACATGTAATTTGCGGCCATGTTCCGCAGCTCACGCTTCCCTTTTGCAACTCCGACGATATATTCCGAAGGCCACCCACGCTTGATAAGTAACTATCGCCTTCGACGACAACCAACCCGTCACGCGATTTTTTCAGTCTTTCCAGCTACCGGAGGAGCCTTGCCCGCCAAAATAGCCGGACGGTCTGCGATCCCAGCGACCGACAGTGACGGCAAGATGCGCACTTGCACGATATCCTTCGAAAAAACAAGGTCAAGCGTCCAATCCAGCGCGACCCGAATCTTTTTCTGCAGTCCAGGAAGCTTGCTCAGATAGATCGCCCGCCACATCCACCATGCGATGATGCCGGAGAAGTGAAAGCCCATTATCTCCGCCACACCCGTGCGTCGCCCGATAGTGGCAAGCAGGCCCAGAGTCTTGAACTTGAACGGCTTCGGCGCCTCGCCGCGCATCGTTGCCACAATATTGCGCGCCAGAGTAGTAGCCTGCCTGGTAGCATGCTGTGCCGTTGGCGGACAACACTTGCCGGGGTTTGTCAGGTCCGGCACCTGAGCACAATCGCCCAGCGCCCATACCCCTGGCCGATCTTTCACTTGGAGAAATTCGTTGGCGACGATGTGACCCCGCTCCTGAGCGCACGGCAGGGTCGATACAATCGGCACGGGGGTAATCCCGGCAGTCCAGATGATCATGTTGCTGGCGATTTTTGTGCCGTCGCCCAACACAACTTCCTTCCCGTCGTAACCTTTGACAGCAGTCTTCAGATGGATCTCAATTCCGCGCTTGCGCAACTCTTTTTCCGCGTAGTGCCCGAGGCTCTCACCCAATTCCGGAAGGATCATTTGACCGACATCGATCAGCACAATGCGCAGCATATCTTCGTTCAGGTTGTTATAGAACTTTAACGATTCCCGCATCAGATCGTTCACGGCACCCACAGTTTCAACCCCAGCGAATCCGGCGCCCACGACCACCACCGTCATCATGCCCTTGCGCAGGTTTTCATCCGGCTCGCCATCAGCCAGTTCGAGGGCGTCGATCGCGCGATTCCGCACCACGAGCGCGTCCCCCAGTGTCTTCATGGTCAACGCGTGTTCCTCGATACCCGGCGTGTGGTAGAAATTTGAGACCGACCCCAAAGCCAGCACCAGTTGGTCATAGGTCAAGTCGCGATGATGCACCAGGTCGATTTGCCGCACTCGAACCTGTTTCTTATCCAGATCGATGGACTCAATATCCCCGATGAGCACGCCGGTGTGCCGCAACATCTTCCGCAATGGCTGAACCACATCTGTAGCCGCCGCGTCGCTTCCGGCTACTTCATGAAGCATCGGCGTAAAAAGGACGAAATTCTCTTGTGAGACCAGCATGACTTCAACATCCGGCGTCCTCGACAGTTTCTTTTGCAAGGCCAAGGCCGTATAGGCGCCGGCAAAACCGCCTCCCAGGATGAGAATGCGTTTCTTCGTTGGCGAAGCGTCCATGTCTCCCTCGAAATCACAGGGCTAACGGTGAGGTTAAATTCGTCACAAACGAATTCAGCCCGAATTTATATTGGATAGTGAGGCCTTGTGCCACTAGTAAAACTAGGAGCAGCCACCACAAGAATCGGGGTAAATTTTCACTGGGACGGTCGACCCAGTCGAGGCATCCCCGACTAGAAAAAGTCACAGTTGTACCGCCGAAAGGCAGGACGTACACTCCGGACGAAAACCCACAATGGCCGTACCTCGGAAGCTATGACGCAGACGATTCTCACAGCTCAGGAACTTGATCGGCGCTTTGGCGTCGCAGGCCGAGTCCGGGTCGTTGCAGACGAAGGCGGACTGCCCAAAGTATCCAAGACTGGGCCAGAATCCGAAGGAGAAATGCACCTGCACGGCGCTCAAGTCACATCCTGGAAACCGGCTGGCACCAAAGAAGTGATTTTCCTCAGCCGGCAGGCTCGTTGGGAGGAAGGCAAGGCAATCCGCGGCGGCATTCCAATCTGCTTCCCGTGGTTTCGTGGCAAAGCTGATGATCCTCGCGCCCCCGCCCACGGCGTCGTTCGCACAAAAATATGGACGCTGGACTCCGTCGAGCAGAATGCGGGCAGCGTCACCGTAAGCATGTCCACCGAAAGCGACGCCGGCACTCGAGAATGGTGGCCATCCGACTTTCGTCTTCGTCAAGCCGTAACCTTCGGGAGTGAGCTTAAGCTCGAGTTCACAGTAACCAACACCGGCACAGCGCCTTTTCGATTCGAAGAAGCCCTGCACACCTACTACAGGGTAGGAGACGTCCGAAAGGCTCGGATTCGTGGCCTGGATGGCGCGACTTACCTCGACAACACCGACTCGAATAAAGAAAAGAAGCAGGTCGGCGACATCCTTATCAGTTCAGCAACCGACAACGCTTACATGAACACTCAGAACGATCTTCAACTTCTGGATCCTGTGCTCAATCGTTCTATCCACATTGCCAAACGGAATTCCAACTCGACGGTTGTCTGGAACCCTTGGGAAGAGGGGACAAAGACATTGTCTGATCTGGGCGAAGACGAGTGGCCCCACATGCTCTGCGTCGAAGGCAGTAACATTCTGCAAGACGCTGTCGAATTAGCGCCAAGTCAGGATCACAAAATGACCGTGACTGTGAGCATCCGCCCGCTCTGACGTTCGGCGCCTGTTAGTTCTATCAGTTGTGAACCTGCCCCGCTTAAGTTCCACTTGTAAATAAGCCAGGAGAACGATTCGTAGAGCATCAGGCCCCCGGCGAGCTCTTCTTATCTCATTGGTGCGCGTTACAAAGCTTGGAGGCTTAGCATGCAACGTTTGTTTCAGAGTCATTCGTGGTCCGGGCTGCTTCTCCTGACGCCGGTCCTTCTATTGTTGGCTATGCCGCTAGCCGCACAGGACACGCCCATTGGTAGTCCCGGAACCGAACTCGCCACCGAGCACACGCCCGCGGCGGCAGCGAGTACCAGCGACTTGCAGAAGGCGGTGCAGAATCCCGTAGCCAGCCTGATCAGCGTTCCCGTGCAGAACAACAACAACTTCGGCATTGGGCCGGATGATCGCACTCAAGACGTGCTCAACATCCAGCCCGTAATACCCGTTCGGATAAGTCAGAATTGGAATCTCATATCCCGCATCATTACTCCGATCATTTATCAGCCGACCGTGAGCCAGCCCGTTAATCAGGGTGCGTTCGGATTTGGAGACCTCAACCCGACGTTCTTCCTATCTCCGGCCAAGCCCGGAAAGTTGATTTGGGGCGTCGGTCCGGCCTTTGTACTCCCCACTGCCACCAACTCCGTTTTGGGACAGGGAAAGTGGAGCATCGGACCTTCCATTGTCGCGCTGTTGCAACCCGGACATTGGACGCTGGGCGCGCTGGTGAATAACGTGTGGTCTTTCGCCGGACAATCCGCCCGTCCAGACGTCAACCAGATGACGTTGCAGTACTTCATCAACTATAACCTGAAAAAAGGCTGGTTCATCACCTGGCAGCCAACACTCACCGCGAATTGGGAAGCTACCAATGGTGGTCGATGGCTGGTTCCCTTCGGCGGCGGCATTGGAAGAATCATGAAGCTTGGATTCCAGCCAGTGAGTCTTACAGCGCAATTTTACGGTAACGGAGTCCATCCTCCGGGAGCTTCGCCCTGGGGCATGCGGCTTCAAATTGCGTTCCTGTTTCCTAAGCTAAGCAAAGAACAAGAGAAAATGCTGATGGAGCAAAAACTGAAACAGTTGGAGCAGGAGCAACAAAAACAATAGGCCTCAGGAGATCAATTTGGAAACTCTGCTCACGCAAGTCCAGAAGTTTACGGTCTTTGCACTCGCCGGCATGTTGGCCATCGTAGTCTTACTCTCTACCTTGCACTTGGGCGTGCTGATCGCTGAAGAAGTCTGGGAGCCGCCTCGATTTCTCATTCGAGTCCAGGGCTTGCTCGAGATCTTCGGATACTTTTTGCTGGTGCTGATCGGCGTGGAACTGCTCGAAACGTTGAAGGCGTATCTCAAGAAGGACGTGATTCACATCCGCGTTGTGCTCGAAGTTGCGCTGATCGCCATGGCGCGGAAGGTCATCATCGAAGAGCCAAACACCGTGCCGGGCCTGACTTTGCTCGGAATCGCGGCTCTGATTCTCGCCTTAGGCATTGCATTCCACGTAGAGCGGCAAGCCAAAAGAGAACCGGTCATAGTCGAGAGCCACTAGCGACTATTCTGCGCCGACCGGCGTTTTCTGAAGGTTGTACCCAACGGACGGGGATTACTAATAATGTCAGCGATCGTCGTGTTCTCCAGTATCTTCGCCGCCGCGTCGCGCACCTCCAGAAACACCCGATAGAGTGCTCGATGTTCCGCATCGCGCGCGATCAGATGCCGCAATTGATCGGCATCTCCGAAGGGCGCAAGCGGACCATCGATCAAGCGAATGATTTGACTCAGCCGAATTTCCGATGGCGCGCGATGCAGCCGATAGCCTCCCTTTGCACCACGAATGCTTTCGACGATTCGAGCATTCTTCAACTCAAGCAGGATCAACTCCAGAAATTTCTCCGGCAAATCTCCATCGGAGGCTATGTCGTGAATCCGAATCGCTCCGTCGTTGTAACGCCGCGCAAGCGTCATCACCGCCTGCAGCGCGTAGAGGCCTTTTTGCGAGATTTTCACTCTCGTGCTCCTTTGACTTGTCTACCGCGCCTACAGCCCGGCGATTTGATAACGCACAACTGCCAATGCCAGACGATATTCATACCCAGCTTGCGCGCTGCCAATTTCAGCCTGGGTCTGCTGCAACTGCGCCTGGCTCAACTCCACAATCGAGCTGAGTCCAAGCTTGTAACGAGTCTGCGCGAGGTCCAGCGCTTGATTCGCCTGAGCCAGCAATTGATCGTTCACCTGGACGCGGCCAACTGGTTCTTACGTCGCGCGAAATCCGGTTGCGCAGGTCCATCAGGCGCTGCCGCGTGGCTTGGGCTCGCAGGTCCGCTTCGTGCGATCGCGCGGAGTAGAGAAATCCGTTGAATATGGGAATCTGCACGTTCACGCCCACCGCCGCGTACGGCCCGTAGACGCGATCGTCGCGCACCGGAGCGTCGCCAAACGCACCCAACGCGCTGATCGTCGGAAGCATCTCATCGCGCTGCGCCCTTTGCAATTTCTCTCCAGATTCGGACTGGAACTCCAGCGCCAGAATTTCCGGACGTTTGCTGAACGCATCGGCGATTAACGAATCAACATCCGCCGGCGGTGGCGCCAGCGGCTCGGTTTCATTCACTAGTTCGAAGTTTTCCAGCGTGGAATATCCCAAAATCGCAGATAAGCTTGCCATCGCAGCCTTGTCATTGTTCAATGCGTCCAGGTACAGCAGCTTGGCCTGCGCCAGATTCACATTGGCAAAGCTCAAATCAAGGTCAGACCTTAACTTGCTTTTAGTGAGCGCCGAAACCTGATCGGACAACAATTGCCGTGAGGCAACGGTCTGCTCCGCCACCCGGAGCACGGCGTGAGTTTGCAGCGCATTGTAAAAAGCTTGATCAACTGCCAGCAGAATGTCTTCTTTCGTTGCGGCCGCACTTTGCTCGTCCGCTTTCCCTTGGAGACGAGCGCTCGCGACCAAATTTGCGGTATGGCCAAAGTCGGTGATGAGTTGGCTCACCGACGCTCCTGCCGCTGCCCGCGTATAAACGATGGGATTATTCAACGCCCCTGCAGTGATGCGGCTGTTATTAAGCGCGTCAACCGCAGTTAGATTGGCATAGGTCTGTGGCCAGAGATTCGATCGCACTTCACGCGTCACCTGCTGCGAAGCCAGCGCATTGAGCCGCGCCTCGGAAATCACAGGGCTGTTCTTCAGCGCGATGGCTTCGGCATCTTTCAGCGAGAGTCGGCGAATATTCGAAGGAGGCTGCGCCTGCTGAGGCGTCGGCGCGGTCTGCGAGTTTGAAGACGCCGCGAAAGAACCTAAGGGCGCATCGGTCGGGTTCTGCAAGATGAGCGTCGATTGAGCAAAACATAACGTCGACACGAAACCACTCAGCAATATTAATTTCATGCCGATTGTTCCTCCCGGTTCTGTTCCTCTTTGCCGTGAATCATCAGATAGACGGCCGGCACGAGGAAGACCGTGACCACAACCGAAACCGCCAAGCCGCCGATCACAGCCCGCGCAAGCGGAGCGTACTGCTCGCTGCCGGTTTCGAGGCCCAGAGCCATCGGCAGCATGCCTAATAAAGTAGCCAGCGACGTCATCAGAATGGGGCGCAGGCGGATTTTGCATGCCCGCACCAGAGCGTCTTGCAGCGAAAAATCCTCCTTCCGCAACTGCCGGGCAAATTCAACAATCAGGATGCTGTTGGAAACAACGATCCCGGTCATCATGATTAGCCCCATCAGCGACATGATGTTGAAGGTACTGTGAGTAAGCCAAAGGGTTAGAACGACGCCCGCCAACCCCGGAGGTATTGCCATCAGAATGATCAGCGGGTCGATGAAGGAAGTGAATTGCGCCATCAGAATCAGATAGACAAGCACAATCGCCAGCAGAAGGCCGATGGCAAAGCGCTTGAACGACTCCTGCATTCCGACCACCGAGCCAAGTACGCGCACCCGAATGTTTTCCGGCAATTGCAAATGGCTGACGAGCCGGTTGACGTCACGATTTGCTCCGCCCAACGCCTCGGTTGATGGCATTACGTAAATATCAATAACGCGCTGCAGTTGATAGTGATCGACTTCGGTCGGAGTGTTGATGGACTTGACGTCGGCCACCGATTGCAGCGGCGTGTAATTGGAGATGCTGGCCGCGCGCAGCGGAATTTGTTTGAAGTCCTCCATGCTCATGTTCTGAATTTGTTTGTCGAAGTACTGCACGGTAAGCATGTAATTGTTTCCGGTCTTGGGATCGATCCAGTAGCTCGGCGCGATCATGCCGTTCGAGGTGAGCGCGGTGATCACGTTGTCCACCACCTGTTTGGGTGAAAGTCCGATCAGGCTGGCGCGTTCGCGGTCGATATTGAGTTGCAACCCCGGATAAAGCAGGTCCTGCGGAATAAGAACGCTACTCACACCTTTTTGGCTGCGAATCTGTCGGGCGAGGTCCGAGGCTATCTCGAAAGCGCCGTTGAGGTCGTTGCCCCTGACCTGCACATCGATCGGCGCCGGCAAACCGAGGTTGATCACGCTGTCAACCAATCCACCGGCTTGGAAGTATGTAGTCAATTCCGGCAGGTCTTCCGAAAGTTTCCGCCGAACTCGCCGCATGTATTCATAGCTGCCGACCGAGTGATCCTCCTTCAAACTCACCTGGACAAACGCCGTGTCCATGGCCGAGTTGCTGGTATATACGGCAGACAAATCGGGCGTGATCCCGATATTCGAGACGACCATGCCCAGATCATCGGGCGCGATCACCTCGCGAATATCTCTTTCAACCCGTGCGATGTATTGATTGCTCACTTCCAGACGTGACCCGCTCGGAGCTTTGACATTAATGACAAACTGTCCTGGATCCGTGCGCGGGAAATACGCTGTCCCTACGAAGGGGAAAATCCCAACGAGAACTATTGCAATCCCACCGATAATCAAAGCCACCGTCCGCCCCGGCCTCAGCAGCGCGCGAGTTACCCAATGCTCATAGCGGTCAAGAAGCTTATGAAAGCGCTCGTTGAATCGGCCGAGAAACCTCTTGAAAAGAGATTGCGAGACCGGCTTTTTTTCTGAGTCGCGTTCGATTTCTTCCTCTATATCCTCGATGTGAATGAAGTGCGCGCAGTAAAGCGGCACCACAGTCATGGCGAAAATATACGAGGCGAAGATCGACAAAACCACGCCCAGAGCAAGGTCGATAAAAAGGTACCGGCTGACCCCATAGAAAAAAGTCACAGGGAAAAACACAATGGACGTGGTCGATGTCGCCGCCAGCACTGCCAGCGAAACTTCCATCCCGCCCTTTTCGGCCGCCACTCTGGGCGGCTCCCCGATTTCCATGTAGCGAAAAATGTTTTCCAGGACCACAACCGAGTCGTCGATGAGCCGTGAAAAGGCGAGTGCCAGTCCGCTCAGCAGCATCACGTTGATCGATCCGCCCATGGCGTTGATAATCAATAGGCAGACCAGGGCAGAGAGTGGAATCGAAAGCAGCACAGCGAGCGTGGCTCGCGGACTTCCTAGAAAAACCAGAATCATGATCGCCGTCAGCAGCAATCCGATTCCGCCTTCCTTCAAGACATTCTTGATCGCGCTCTTGACGAAGATGGACTGATCGAAAACGACGGCCGTCTTTAGCGACTTCGGAATGTCCACCAGACCCGTGATCGCCGCCTTGATTCCGTTAACAATCGTGATCGTATTGCTGTCGCCGCCCTGCTTCAATATGGGGATGTACACCGACTTCTGCCCGTCAATGCGGACGATGTTGGTTTGAATTGTGCCCGAGTCCTTGGCTTCGCCGACATCGGCAACCATGACCGAAGCGTTGCCCACGGTCTTTAGCGGTATGCGGTTGAGCTCATCCACGTCGGGCAGCTGTGCGTTGACGTAAATGTTGTAATCCTTGGGACCGATGCGCACGTCTCCTGCAGGAAGAATCAGATTCGAATCATTCACCGCGTGAACCACGTCCATCAGGCTGAGCTGGTGCGCCTCAAGTTTTACCGGATCAACATAGACCATGATCTGGCGATAGCGCCCCCCGAAAGGCTGCGGCACAGATGCGCCGGGAACATTGGCAATCTGGTTGCGAACCTGAAATTGCGCCAGGTCTTTGAGCCGCGTCTCATCCAGCCCTTGCCCTTTCAGTGTCACCAGGCAGACAGGAAGGCTCGAAGCATCGAACTTCAACACCACCGGGGGCAACGTTCCCTGCGGCAGGCGCCGAAGATCGGCCATCGCCAGATTCGCAATATTGCTGAGCGCAGCATCGGCGTCCGTGCCCGGCTTGAAGTAAATCTTGATCAGGCTCACGCCAGTCAACGAGCGCGATTCGATGTGGTCGATGTTGCTTCCCAGCGTGAAAAATCGTTCGAACGTGTCTGTGATTTCAGCTTCGATCTGCTCCGGCGGCATTCCCGCGTAAAAGGTCGCCACTACCACCACGGGAACCTTGATTTGTGGAAACAGATCCACCGGCATTCGCACCACGGTCGTGATGCCCACAACCGCGACTACCAGGCAGATCATGATGATAAAGAAAGGATAGTTGAGAGCGAACCTTGGCATTACTTTTGCTCTCCCGCCTGATTTTCATACGCAACCGATTCAGGCTCTGGCCTTGGCTTTACCACTTCGCCGATTTGATAGTTAGATTGGCCTCCGACAATTACGCGTTCGTTTTCCGCCAGACCGCGAACGATCTCCACACGGTTGGAAGTTTGCTCTCCCAACTCAACATCTTTTCTACGCACACGGTCTTGATCGTCCACGACCAGAACATAATGCCCACTCGCATCCTGAATCACGGCCTGCACCGGGAGAGCAAGCGCGTTCTCTTCGCGATCCAGTTCAAGCGTCGTGTCAGCGTACATCCCCGGCGTGAGCGACAGATCCGCGTTATCGACATCGATTTCTGTTTCCATGGTGCGCGTGTCCAGGCTGACGGATCGCGTGAAGCGCACGACCTTCCCCGCAAACGTCCGCCCGATCGCCTTGACGTGAACCTGGACTGGCGAGCCAATATGAATTGAAGGCACCGCCGACTCGGGCACCGGCAAGCGCAGACGCAATACATCACTCTGAGCCAGCTTCACCAGCGGCATGGATTGCGTGTTCGAAGCAGTTCCGGCCTGAATGAGCGCGCCTGTATCGGCATACCGCCAGGTAATGACGCCAGTCAAGGGCGCGGTAACGGTCGCGTAATCAGCAAGGGCGCTGACTCGCATGCGGTCCGCATCGGATACAGCCGTTTGTTGCCGGGCGGCTGAGAGTGCGGCCTTCGCTGCATCGATCTGCGCCTCGGCTGCCAAATCTTTGGATCGCGAGTCATCAAGTTCCTGCTCGGCAATCAATCCCGGACGAGCCGCAGCGGCCTGCTGCAATCTCGCGTAGGCGGCATGCAGCGCGGCATGATCGGACTCCGCCCGGATGACTTCGTTCTCCGCCCGGACGACTTCATCTTTGCTGTGAAGAACCTCCGCCTGGGTTCCCTTCAGTTGAGCGTCGAGTTCCGGAATCTCAAGCACCGCCAGCGTCTGCCCAGCGCGCACGCGGTCTCCGATGTCGACATAAATGTGCCGCACATATCCGGAAACCTTGGCGTGGACTTCGATTTCCTGGTAAGGCTGGAATTGGCCAGCCAGCGTGAGCGTATTCGAAAGCACGCCGCGCTTCACGATCGCTACCGCAGCGGTGCGAATTTCCGCAGCTTTCGGATCAGAGTCGCGATCTCGCACTCGATACTCCACCGCGACCATCAACGCGACCACAGCCAGAACTCCAGCCGCGATCAGAACGTAACGCTTCGTCATAGGCATCCTCATCAATCGTGGACCCACCTGCGCGACCTCGCGGCCCGAATCACAATCGATCCGGAACCGCGCGGCGCGTCAGGCAAAAGCGTTATTCCTGGTCTGCAGCCTTGCAGTGCTTCGCGACCGTGTGCACATCAGTTTGCACGTCCGCGATCTGGAAAGGAACTCCATCCACCCCGTGTTCAGTGTCGCTCGGATTACTCCCCGCTTTCGCAGGATTCAATCCGGTCTTGATCGTTCCCGGCAGCGTTCGTCCCTTTACTTCGACTTCGTGATCGACATAGCTGTCGAGTTTGTTGCCCACGCCCTTGAGCGCATACACCAGGCTGGTTCCGTCCTCGACGACGATGTAGTTCCCGCGTTGTCCCTGCAGACAACCGCGAACCGTAGAAGTGTGACGAACTGGCGTAGCGCTATCGCCGCCCGATGCCGGCGGGTTAGAAGGTTGCTGCGCGACTGCCCCCAGCGTGGCGAACAGAAAGATGCAGACTGCTATAAGACTTTGATTTCGATTCATGTAAGTTCCTCCTTAGGGAACCAGCCCGCCATGGCGGACAGTCGATGGCTTCCACTCACGGCATTTAAGCCGCGAGTGGTCGCGGGCAAAAGTTAGCTGCTGGCCGGGCAGGACTCGTTCTTGATACGGCGATGACCCACAATTCCCATCTTCACGTCCCAATCGTTGTAAGGCAGGCTGACATACATGACGTGCTTCCGCATCCGCACGTCGACCGTTTTGTTGGGAGCAAAATCGGCGGGCAGATAGTTAGTCGCAGACTGGTAGAGCCCCACATAAACGCTACAATCTAACCGGATGCCAATTTGATAGGCATAGTTGCGTCCTTGCAGAGGGGCGTCTACAGGATTATCGCCGACGTAATTCGAGGGCGCTTCATACTTGTCAACGCTGACAACCGTAGCGGTCTGGTATCCCTGCTCAGCATCGGGCTTCGATTTAGCCTGCATGTAAACCAACAGGACGCCGAACACGAGAGCCAGTAACATCAAGCTCTTTTTCATGATCTCCTCCAAGAGTGCCGCACTCCGTAAAAACGCAGCTTGCTACCTTTCAAAGCTGGGAACCGCACTCGGTCAAACTGAGGTTGAGTTTAAAAACAACGATCAGCGTGGAAGAATTCAGCAGGACGGAGGAGGTCGGTTGTAGAGGGACTCGTCGAGATGGACAACCAGAAGGGGAGGAGCCGGCGGGGGAAGATGAGAGCCGAGGGACGATACAAAGACTGTGAATTCGTCGGCCGGAGCCATCCAACGGGGAGCACTTTGGTGGAGGCGCTGCCGGTGGTTGTCCGGCGAAGCCGACTTCACCGTGCTCACAGTGGACGCCGAAGAGATGTATACATAGCGAGTCGCGAGGCTCGCCGTGAGCGCGAGAATCACAATTAACATCAGCCACTCGCGCCCGCCAAATCGTCGACGGCCACCTCCGCCCGCTGCTCTTGCAATCGGCATAGTCCGCCTTGCCTTCAGCGTGTACGTCGAACTGTTGTTCCCGTTTCGCATTCTACTACTGGCAGTCCACAATCGGGGAAAACACCGATTCCGAGTCGCAAAGCGGTACCTGTCGTTTCTGGTTCCGACCATACTCCAGGATCCATAATCCTTCGTTATTGGTCAGGTAAATGCGCCCGCCGTCCTGCAGGACGCTGGTAACTCCGTCGAATGTCTGAAGCGTCTTCGGATTCGCCGGGTCACTCAGGTCCAACACCTTTACTGATTTGGTTGGATACGCAGCAGGGGCTTGATTTTTCTCCGAAGCCTCGGCGATGGCAACATCAGGGCTGACCAATTCCAGATTCCCCGCAGTATCCTGGTTGGACAGCCCAGTCTGCTTCAGCACAATGGGCTCCTTCGCTTTGGTCACGTCGACAATCATGTAGCCCTGTCTCGATGCCTCCTGGATATACAGGTATTGTTTGCTACCCTTCCTCACCATCAGCGTTTGATTGCCCGCAGCAAATGGCAACGGCGTGTGCGCAACCACGTTCGCCGTCACATCCTCAGGCTTGACCGGTTTATTGGATGCGAAAACGCTGGAAGCAAATGCCACAAGCAGCGCGAGAAGCATCAACCCAAGGCGCGCACGGTGAATTTTTCTATCGAATTTCATAACATCTCCTTTTTCTGCACTGCCTCTTGCAGGCTGTGCTCAATAGCACAGCGTGCGGAATTTGGGCTGTCGCCATCGAACCCTGTCCAGCTTTTAAGAAGCCATGCAGGCTTCAAAGCTGACAGCCTCTGCTCAAAACTAAAATTGAGTTTAGGAAAATACCGGCAGCAGAATCGCCGTTAGCAGGAAGAAGGAGAAGGAGGAGGACGGTTGTAAAGACTTTGCTCGAGAAGAATTACGGGCAGTGGCGCTCCCGCCGGCGCTACGTAGGGATAAGCCGTCGGAGCTTGGAATGCGGCGAAGACCGGGACGGGCGGCACAAAACCAACCGCATC
>Ga0206933_1061_pt1 | contig 25139 bp, 24 predicted proteins | sample Alteio_BWOrgHeat_15_FD_152937 | JGI IMG/M metagenome (GOLD analysis project Ga0206933, IMG submission 152937) | Enriched cells from forest soil in Barre Woods Harvard Forest LTER site, Petersham, Massachusetts, United States -... | ecosystem: Environmental > Terrestrial > Soil > Temperate forest >... | reverse complement strand
CCGGCGCAGCAACCCCCATTCCAAGCCAGCGTGAATATTGCCGCTCAGACAGTTACGGAAAGCATACTTTCCAAGCGTTCAAGGCCCATGGCCACATTGTCCAAAGGAGGGCCGAAGGAGAACCGAACCCAGGATTCGAAAGGTGAAACACCATGCCGGCGATTGCCTGGATTGACGTCAAAAAAAGCGCCCGGGACCGTCATGACTCGATGCTTCAACGCTTCGGTGAAGAAAACTTCCCCGCGATTCAATGGCGCAGGCAATTCCTTTATGGAGGCCCAACAATAAAAAGTGCCTTCCGGTTCAGGGCAGCAACGGATATTCATTTGCTTCAGGTGTTCCACCATTAAGTTCCGCTTTTTCGAGAAGGCTTTTCGAAGGGCGTCTGTTTCACCATCGGCCCGTTTAGGTTCGAGTACAGCCATGGCCGCTCGCTGCACGAGACGGCTCGCGCCACCGTCAATAGCGCTGGCAGCTCGACCGATCGTATCGATCATTTCGGCGGGTCCCACAGCCCAACTCAAGCGCCATCCTGGATAGCGGAAAGATTTCGTGAGGCCGTCCACCAGCAGCAGTGGATCCTTATTCACATCTTCCACATAAGACGCGCCTGAAACCGGTCCTGAGCCTGGCGAACCATCCTTTCCATAAATAAAGTGGGAATAGAATTCGTCTAGAATCAACAACATCTTGTGCGTGCGTGCAATCTCAGCATAGCTTTTGAGATCTGATCCTTGAATGACGTTACCCGTCGGATTACATGGATTGCTTACGACAAATGCTCCTATGCCACGCGAAACGACTTCGCGCTCAAGCGTTGTAGGAGACACGCTGAAACCATCTTCCTCGGTTGCCGGCAGGAGAACCGGAGTGAATCGATGCTGATGGTATTCGATCATGTCCTGATAGGCCGTGTAGTCAGGAGTCTGATATGCCAGATTTACTTCACCCAGAGTGGCGAATATGCGGGACAGCATTAAGCGTCCACCGGAAGCAATACAAACATTTTCGGCGGTATATTTGGACGCCTTTCCCTGGCGGTACAACCGGTTGTAATGATCTGCGACGACTTGCCGGAGTTCTTCCGTGCCGCAGATGTGTCCATAGGCATGATCAATCGGCTCGAGATGTATATCCATGAGCCGCGGAGGCGCTCCTTCTATCACTCCGACTTCCGGTTGGCCTTGGCCAAGATTGCACCAGTCGGGATGTCCATTACGAAATCCCAACTTCATTGCTTCCGCCACTACGTAAATCACACCCATATAAGGAATGGGGCGCATCACCCTGGGGTCGTTTGTCATATCGTGCTGTTTTCTCTCCTCACCAAAACGTTGCGACGTGGGCAAATATAATAGAACAATTTCTTATTGCGTATGCTTTTCTTCAGAAAAAAACAAAGACTACTGAAAAAACTTATGATTCGATGGCGGAGGGGGTGGGATTCGAACCCACGAGACCCTTTCGGGCCTAACGGTTTTCAAGACCGCCGGAGTCAACCACTTTCCTACCCCTCCTGCCCCTGAATTCTAACATTGAGTGCAACCGCTGCGTTGTGAGGATTATGCGTTCTTTGGCTGTTGGATGGTGTGTTGGGCAAAGAATTAAACAACGGAACTAGCAATCGACAAGAGCGGGGATTAGAAAGCCGATTGGCGCAATTCAGTGTGAACGATAACGTAAAGGGAGCACGTCATCTCGGCGAAGGGCAAAGTCATCAAACGTAGCTGCATAGCCCCGCCATCCGGGGGTATCGGCTTCTTCGGCGCGAACAATATGAGCCGCTGTGCACATTTGCACGCTTCCCTGGCCTAGAGGACGCTCGACCAAAGCTATTTCCAGTTCGACGGCTGTGCCGGGCTCGAAGTTGCGGGGCGCAAGGAAATAAATACCGCTCGAACTGATGTTTCGCGTGACGAGGGTCACGGGAAAAGGTTCGGCAATGCTGTCAACGCAAATTAAGCGAAGCGGGAGCGAAAGTGAAGCGCGTGCATTGCCGCGGCGTTCGCTGGCTACACCTACGGCGTGCGTCGGAACACGGGCAAATCGACGCGGCCCTGGTTTTCCAGAAAAAGCGATCGTGCCCTGAGTTTCCGCTTCAACTATACGTAATGGCGATACTGCTGCCTGCTCTTTGAAGAATAAAGCAGCCCCCATAACTTCCCCCTAAATCCTCGGCTGGTGTCCGAATATGCCCCGTATAGACGGCACCGTCAACCCCGGTGCGCCGAGAAGTGCCCTATGATGTAACACTTGGAAGCTCTGGGGCAGAACTCAAACATTCGCCTCCTATTCAATACTGGGAAATCACTTTGAAAGCAAAAAACGGATAGCGGCGCCCGAAAGATTTGGTTACTGTGCCGTAGTAAATAGATTCATTAGGTGTTCAAGAATGCTGCAGAACAAAAATGGGAAGCGAAGGGAAAACAAAAGCCACCCTACGGAAGGGTTGTGGCGAGCGGTCCTCGCACGAGACCGACGTGCGGATGGCACTTTCGTATACGCCGTCCGTTCCACGCGGATTTATTGCCGGCCTTCTTGTCCTTCACGAAAACCGCGACGGGAGCAAGTGGCTTTCTTTGCTTTACCTGCGGCGGCCGAACAACATGGCTTTCGCGCCTGCCAGCGATGCAAACCGCGAACGGCCCATTCGCGGGATCCACGCACGGAAGCCGTAGCACGCATTTGCCGCGAGATAGAAACTCGAATCGCTACGAATGGCGAGACGGGTGGCGAAGCTCGTCTCACTCTCACCGCCCTCGCTTTGAATGAAAAAATAAGCGCGCATCAAGTGGAGCGCGCGTTCCGGCGCATTATGGGAATAACGCCGCGCCAATATGCAGATGCCCAGCGAATGCGCCGCCTAAAATCTAACTTGCAAAAAGGAGACGACGTGACTACCGCACTGTATGAAGCAGGATATGGCTCGAGCAGCCGCTTATACGAGCGAGCGCCTTCGCACCTAGGCATGACGCCAGCGACATACCGCCGAGGAGGAGCCGGTATGAAAATCCATTACACCCTTGCGAGCTCTCCCCTCGGACGCTTACTGGTGGCAGCAACCGACCGGGGAATTAGTGCTCTTTATTTGGGCGAAGGAGATGCGCAACTAGAAAAATCTCTCCAAAAGGAATATCCCAATGCAGAGATTAGCCGCGATAGCAAGAAATCTAAGAACTTAGCTGTATGGGTACATGAGATTCTGGCCCATCTTCGCGGTCTGGAACCTCATCTGGATCTGCCCACAGACGTTCAAGGTACAGCATTTCAGCGGCGTGTCTGGGAAGAACTGCGGCGGATTCCCAGCGGGGATACTCGTACGTATAGCCAAGTTGCACGTGCCATCGGAAAACCAACGGCGATTCGTGCCGTCGCACGTGCGTGCGCAACAAATCCGGTTTCTGTGATTGTTCCTTGCCATCGAGTCGTTCGGGAAGATGGCAATCTCGCAGGCTATCGCTGGGGACTAAACCGAAAACGAGCCTTGCTTGAGCACGAATCGGCTACCGCGCATGCGAAAGATGTTCGTGCAGCGGGAGTGTAGGCTAGCCCTGAGGCTTAATTTTCTCAGTGCCCTTGGGCCAATGAGGCTTGAATGTGGCCTCATCGATGGCAGGATTTTTCACGATTTTCGAATAGTTGATAATGAAATAATCGCCGGAACCAGTTTCATTGAATTGCTGCTGCACCGGCAGCCAAGATGATTCATTGAGCCATATCTCAATTTTGGAAATTTGGTTGCGGACTTCCTGTGATTTCGGCGTCAATTCGAGTTCAACCGTTTTGCTATCGCCAATGATGGGTTCACCCAACAGCGTAATTAAGTAGTTCTTCTGAAGTTCCTTGCCCGATGTTCCAACGCCAAGCAGCAGGAATTGATCCACAAGCGTGCGGTTTTGTCCTAAGTTGTGTTCTTCCACGCGATTCAGACTGGGCGTATATAAATACAGGTTGTCGCCGGTTAAGAGGACGGTTCGTATGTCAGGAGACTTCATTTGAAGCAGCATTTTGTCTCCTCGAACCAGAATGCTGCCTGTCTCGGTCGAACGGTCATTCACTACGACGGTGACCTTGGTTCGCTCCACATCAGCTGAAAAACTGTGAAAATTCTTAGCTTGTGAATCCAGTTGTCCTAAAACAGTTTCAAGCTTCGAAGACCCATGGTTCTGCGCTGAAGCAGTTAAGCCAATGAGGGTCAGCGATATTATAAGCACCTTATTCAAACACTTGGAAAACAAAGGGCCCCCCGCTCGATAGATGCTCGTACCTATAAAAACCGGGGCATCATAACACACTACTTTTGGATGCATACGGAGTCTGATGGGTTCCCAGGTAATCGTGAACGGAAGCTATAAACCAACGGTTACGTCGTAGTAGAGAACGGAGCCATCACCAGAGTGCACGGGCTCAATCCGCCGTACCTGAAATGTGCGTTCTTTTAATTCATCCACGGTTCGCCCCAGTATGTCGTGGAATTCCCGTTCTAGTTCGGGGGTTGCCTTTGTGGAGCGCTTTTCGGACGGAAGCACTTTGGCGTCTAAACGGTAGGTGCGCGTCTGCGCGTCTGAGTCTGCTGAAAGAAGCTGAATGTCAAACCGTGCCAACGCAGATGGAAAGGGTGCATCGTGAAACCAGTGCCGGGGAGTCGCTAGAACAAAGGCTACGATCAGGATGACCATGAGATCGTATGGCCAACTCCCACGTTCGTACGACCAAAAAATTGTCCGGACAATTCCGCGCCATACTCTACGCATATCAGTGGGCTGACGATCCATTCACCACTTGGCCATCGCGCATATGCAATACACGATTTCCGTATGTGGCTGCATCCGGATTGTGCGTGATCATTACGATCGTCTGCCCCAAATCTTTATTGAGATCGCGCAGCAAACCCAATACAGATTCAGAGCTCTTGGTATCCAGGTTGCCGGTGGGTTCATCCGCGAGGACAATTTTGGGTTCGCTTACGATTGCACGCGCAAGAGCTACCCTCTGCTGCTCCCCGCCAGAAAGCTCCGATGGCCGGTGCTTTAGGCGCTCGCTAATACCGAGCAGTTTTGCCACGACTTCAAACCTGTGAGGATCGAACCCATTCCCGTGAATGTGCTGCGCGAGCGCGATGTTATGGTAGGCATCCAGCGTGGGGAGCAGATTGAACTTCTGGAAAACAAACCCGACCTTGTGACGCCGGAGAAGCGTACGAGCGGAGTCGCTCATAGCCGTCAAATCATTTCCATCCAATAAGACGCGGCCGCGCGTAGCCTGAGCCAAACCACCGATCACATGCAGCATCGTGGACTTGCCGCATCCCGACGGTCCCATGATAGAAACAAATTCGCCAGGGTAGATCTCTATGTTGACCCCACGCAGAGCGGGCAAGTCTAGCTTCCCCGTGCGATACACCTTCCACAGATTTTCAGTCTTAAGGATTGGTTCCACGGGCTTCCCCTGTATATCAAAAACTTGGGGTCAGAAATATTCTAGTCGCGTTTGCTGTTTCTTCCTAGTCTGTACCGTAATTCTTCTGCAGAAGGGACTATGCGAGCCGATATTATTGCTGTTGGTTGGAAGTCCCGGTAGAATGTATCTGGGTCATCTGTGAATGTCTAGGCGTATTCCCATAGGCTCAGACCGAACTATGCCGACTGAGCTTTCCTACCAGCCCTGAAGAATGTGAGCGGCCCAATGGATGCGATCCTATCCGTGCATTCGATCGTTGCAGCGACCAAGGAACAAGTATCTTGTCCGCTTGGACAGGAATCTGCCATTCTAAATTTGAAAAACAGCGTGTATTACGGAATGGATTCTGTCGGTACGCGCGTGTGGAATCTGCTCCAACAACCGAGAAGCGTCGAAGAGCTTAGAAATACATTGGTCAGCGAATATGAAGTCGATTCCGACCGCTGCGAGAAAGATCTTTTGAGCCTTCTCCAGAAGATGCGGAATGAAGGGCTGATTGAAGTGCACAGTGAAGCAAGGAGTTAAAGGAAAGTGGAAAGGTGGCGCAACTTTTGGCGGCTCAATAGCTACGAGCGAGGTCTTGTAATCGAAGCTTCGACAGGACTCGTTATTACTTGGGTCGGTCTGCGCCTCGCGGGGTTTCGCCGCTGGAAAGCAACGCTCGAATGGCTTGCACCCCGTCTCAATTTTGATGCGTCTCACACAGGTTCAGCGCTCCATGAATCCGCTCGGGTGATTGCTCGTGCGGAGGCAGCCGCCGCGCGAAACATTTTCTTCTCTACAAATTGCCTCGAACAATCATTGGTCCTCTGGTGGCTTCTCCGTCTCCGCGGTATTGCTGCGGACTTGCGCATCGGCGCGCGAAAGGACGCAGATCGTTTCGAAGCGCATGCTTGGGTCGAATTTGACGGAAACGTTTTAAACGGCGGCACAAAAGAGCATCTCCATTTTGTGCCCTTCGAAGGACAGATCATTTCCGTGGAGACGCCAACGCAGTGAGCGGAATCGTGGGCATGTTCGATCGCAGTGGTGCGCCGATTGATCGCCCCCTCTTGCAAGCCTTCACTCAGTTTCTTTCGTTTCGCGGGCCAGATGTCCAGAATACGTGGTCATACGGTCCGGTCGGATTTGGTCACACCCTGTTGCGCACAACGCGCGAATCACTTCATGAACGGCAACCCGCCAGCCTTAATGACCAACTATGGATCACGAGTGATGCCCGAATCGACTGCCGAGCCGAACTAGAAGAAAAAATCGGAAATGCCGGACGAAAATTTGGTCGTCCAATTACGGATTCAGACTTACTTCTGCAGGCCTATGCGGTTTGGGGCGAGGAGTGCGTGCTCCACTTGCGTGGTGATTTTGCTTTCGCCATTTGGGATGCACATCGAGAAACTCTGTTTTGTGCCCGAGACCATTTCGGCGTAAAGCCTTTTTATTATGCTGAGATAGCCGATCTCTTCGTGTTTAGCAATACGCTTAACTGTTTGCATCTGCATCCTAGTATCTCGCAGGAATTAAACGATGCAGCAATCGGTGATTTTTTATTGTTTGGATTGAACTGTGATGTCGCAACGACGACTTTTCGCGACATCCGCCGCTTGCCTGCAGCGCATTGCCTCACCATTTCTAAAGAAGGTGTGCGCATCCGGCGTTATTGGGCGCCTCCCATCGATGGCTGCACCCGCTATCGCCACTCGGACGAATACGTCGAACATTTTCAAACTTTAATCCGGGCCGCTGTAGCCGATCGTTTGACTGACGATACGATGGGAATTTTGCTGAGTGGCGGCCTGGATTCAGGAACTGTCGCGGCTACCGCACAAGACATTTCTGCAAACTCTCCTACACCATCTCTCTTGCACGCATATACGGTTACGAATGAACCGCTACCCTCGGATCGTGAAGGGACACATGCACGGCAGGTAGCCGACTTTCTTCACATTCCCATCCGGTATCTCGCAATGGATAGGCTTCAACCTTTCGAAGGCTGGAACGATCCTAGCCAAGGTTGGCCCGAACCTGTGGACGATCCTTTTTTCATCGGCCTTTTTGATGAGTTTCGAATGATTGCCACGGATTGCCGTGTTGTATTGTCAGGCGAAGGCAGCGATAACCTGACATATTTTCAGATGTGGCCCTATACACAGCAAATGATGCGAAACCACGATTTCAGCGGTCTACTTCGCGAAGTGCCGCGTTATCTTTCGATGCGGCGATCACCCTGGCCGGGTATTCGAAGGCGGTTCAAAGGACTGTTTGGAAGGGATTCTAAGGTGCCAGCGTTTCCACAATGGCTTTCTGCAGACTTTGTAAGGCGTCTCGATCTTGAAAGACGCTGGAAAGAATGGATCGATTTACCTGCGTTGCGCCCTCACCCTATTCTTCCAAAAGCACATGCATCCCTTTCCATTCCGCAGTGGGCTCATATGCTCGAGCTTGGGGATCCAGGTGTGACGCATTCTGCGGTGGAGGTCCGTTTTCCGTTCCTTGATTTACGCGTTGTGAATTATCTTCTCTCGCTCCCTCCGTTTCCCTGGTTCTTTGAAAAGAGGCTTTTGCGCGAGGCGATGGTGGGTCGTCTTCCGGAAAGTGTCCGTATGCGTCCTAAAACACCCCTGGAACGGCGAAATACGATTCAAACGAAGATACAAAGCCTGGAAAGTAAAGAGTTAAAACAGATATCCCTGGATCAGAGAATAGATCGATATATCAACCGATCCGCGCTTCCTCCCATAGAGAGTGCCCTACATACGGGTTCCACTTTACGCCCCCTCTGCCTTAACTTTTGGTTGCAGTCAGCACACCAAGTCCGGTATAACTTTTGTTCGGAGGTTCGCGATGCCTAAGACCATAATTCCACAGCCCAAAAAGCTGTACTCACCTCCGACCTTAACAATTCACGGCACTGTTCAGGAATTGACGCGGAGTGTTGGTGTGAGAGAACGTCGAGACGGAGGACATTTTCCCAACGTCAAAACCCATATATAAAATGTTTTAAGTTATGGATAAATAAATAATTTTTAATCCCATGGATTCATAACCCCCTGTTCGATGTGAACTATCTGCAAAATTAGCACATGCATAACAAGCTCCACAGTATGGTTCACAAGCCCAGCTAGTTACTCGAAACACTTTGAACGAATCCAACTTCACTTATTCAGTTTTCGGCCTCCTGCTTCGTTCCAATCTTCCCATCCCTGCATTGATCATCGCGAAGCCATCCGCTCTCGATCCCAGCGTGGATATCCACATGAATGTTTTGCCTCACGCAAACGGGGACATTCCCATCGGCCCCGAAGACCTCATATACACAAGCGCCTACACCGATCAATCAGGCGCGCCTGCGCTCCGAATATGGAAAATCGCTGCCGGTGCTTTCCTTCATCTCTCTTACTTTGATGGCGTGCAATTCTGGATGAACCGTGAGGGAAGCGAAATTTGGGTCGTGTGGCCTGCTACACTCACGATCGAAGATGCAGCAACGTATTTGCTGGGCCCTGTTTTGGGGCTTCTCCTTCGGCTGCGAGGGGTGACTTGCCTCCACGCGAGTGCAATATCCATTGGGAATTGTGCCCTCGCTTTTGTGGGCTCCCCAGGGGCTGGAAAATCAACGACGGCTGCGGCCTTCGCGCAAAAAGGCTATGCAGTTGTCTCCGATGATGTTGTCGCACTCGTGGAACACAATGGGGGTATCTTCGTTCATCCGGCTTATCCATACCTTTGCCTGTGGCCGGATTCGGTGACAATGGTATGTGGTTCAGACAAGATTCTTCCAGGCCTCTCTCCCGGCTGGCAGAAACGTCTGCTTTCACTCCCAGATAATCACTTAAAGTTTGAGGAGAAAGCGGTGCCCTTGGGAGCTATTTTTTTCCTTGGCGAAAGATCTTCGGAACCAAGCGCTCCATTTTCTGAGCATTTGACAACGAATGAGAGCTTATTGGCGCTTATAGTCAATTCGTACGCGACAAATCTCTTGGACCAAAACATGCGGGCTAGTGAATTCGCCTTTTTCAGTCGTATGCTTCGGTCTATCCCTATGCGGCGTCTGCGGCTCCATCAAGATGCTTCGGAAATCGATTCACTCTGTGATGTGATTCTGCAATCGTTCAGCGACATAAAAAATGAGTCGCAACTGGCAACAGGCTCAGTTTAAATAAAATACACTTGAAAAACGTCACCGTGGTAAATCTTTGAGGAAAATACCAGCCGATAGTTTATTCTCTTGTGGGCCGCTCAAGACAATTGCTCAGTCTCATTGAGTTTCAGTTTACGCTAGGAGCGCGGTAACTAAAGTTCGCTTTCCTGCATCCTAGAAGCCGCAAAACTAATAATGCAAGAATTTCCGGGAGGATGTCGCAGATGAAGAAATTAGCTTGGATTTTGTTCGGCTCCGCTCTTATCTTCTGCCTGCCAGCAAGGGCGCAGGACGCACCTAAGTACGAGATCGGCGGTGGCTATGCATTTCGTTCGTTTGACGACACCATATACAACATACGGCTGAACATGAACGGTTGGGACGCATTTGGCGATTACCATATTTGGCGCTTTATTAATGTGGCAGCCGACGTTTCCGGAACATATAGTTTCTACGGTACCAATCCGAACTCGATTTCGTACACCGGAAACACCTCTATTTATAATGTCTTGGCGGGTCCCCAGCTTTATCCGTTCGGCCACAACCATAAGATTACGTTCTACGGTCACCTATTGTTTGGCGAGGGGATGTACGTTTACAACCTGCCGAGCGAGGGTGGATTCCACGCGGTGCACCATTTCGACTCGGGCCTCACGTGGATGGGTGGCGGTGGTTTTGACGTTAGAGTTACAAAACATTGGTCCGTTCGTTTACCGGAAGCAGATTATGAGCAAACACATTTCTTTGGGGGCGGTGCCGGCATCAACCAAGGAAATTATCGCGTCTCTGTAGGTGCTATTTATCGCTTCGGCGCAAAGTGAAGTGTGAGTTTCTCGATATATCTGGCCTCACGCTACCGCGCTGCTTATTCCCAGACAACATCCTGGCTTTTTGAATTAGTTTTGCCCTGGCACATTTTTATCAACGATATACTATGATTGTAGTATTAAATATTAAGGTCGATACTGTGCACTTGGCTTACAAAAAGCATGAAAATTAATCTTTCAAACCTGGAAATAGTTGAAACCTTAAAACTCTATTCGGTGACCGTGACACCCGCCATATGTGAGGCGATTCGCCTAGACATTTCCCTTTTGCTACATTGGACCAAAATGGTTTCGTTGACCACGATTACTTCCCCCCTCGACATCTTACGGTTTCATTTTGGCGAGTGTATGTTCGCAGCATCATGCATACCGATGCACCAGGGTCGGCTCGCCGACGTTGGTTCTGGTGCTGGCTTCCCCGGCATTCCTATCAAGTTGATTTCCCCTGACTTAGAGCTCGTTTTAATCGAATCCAATGGAAAAAAAACCGCTTTCCTTGCTGAGATAATTCGCGATCTTTTTCTCCAAAAAGTGGAGGTCGCCCGGGTTCGCATGGAAGACTTTATTGTCTCCAAATCTGGAGTGTTCGACTTCATAACTGCCCGGGCTCTGGGAAAGTATGAAGAATTTTTGTCTTGGGCCAGAGAACATCTTCACGAGAATGGACACGTACTTCTTTGGCTCGGAAAAGAAGATACAGAGAAGGTTTACCATTTTTCTGATTGGAATTGGAATGAACCTGCCAAAATACCTGGCTCCGATAAAAGATTCTTGCTGATAGGCACTCCCCGCTAGTTCTTTGTTCCACGTGGAACATTACCTTTTTATTGGGAAGAAAGTGTTCCACGTGAAACATGTTGCATATCAAGAAAACCCCTGTTACATTCGCCCCGAAATACGGGGGGAATTACCTTGGCTCGCGTCATCGCAATAGCGAATCAAAAAGGCGGAGTAGGGAAGACAACCACAACGGTGAATCTAGGTGCCTCCCTCGCAGCTTCTGATCAAAAAACCCTCATAATCGATTGCGATCCTCAGGGAAACACGACTAGCGCACTCGGATTTCCAAAAGACCCATCGCGCCGTACTCTCTACCAGGCGCTGATCCTTGACGAACCGATTGACCGAATTATCCTCGATGCCCAAGTGGAGGGTCTTGATCTCGTTCCTTCCGATAAGAATCTTGTGGGTGCTGCAGTCGAGCTGGTTTCGATGGAAAATCGCGAGTATAAGCTGAGAGAGGCTATACGAGGGGTTCGAGACAAGTACACTTACATTCTCATTGATTGTCCTCCAGCACTAGACCTTTTAACCCTTAATGCGCTCGCAGCGAGCGATGCAGTACTTGTTCCGATTCAATGCGAATATTTTGCTCTGGAAGGCGTTTCAGAGCTTCTCGATACGCTTATGCGGCTGCGCAGAACGATTAATCCGTCGCTAGCTATTCAGGGGATTTTGCTAACGATGTATGACGATAGGACCACCCTTTCCAAGCAAGTCGCTGCAGATCTCCGTAGCTTCTTCGGGGGCCAGGTATTCGATACCGTCATTCCTAGAAATGTACGTTTGGCGGAGGCACCGAGTCATGGGATGCCAGTGATGTTCTACGACATACATAGTAAAGGTGCGGAAAGCTATATACAACTAGCTAAGGAGGTTATCTCGAATGACCAGAAACGCGTTGGGACGGGGGTTGAGCGCGTTGATCCGGGAACCGGAGCCGCTGGAGCAGCAAACGCAGCCAGCGCAGGTGCCAGTTCCGGCGGCAGCAGGCCCTTCTCTGGGACACATACCGACGACAGCGAGCCCGTCGACAGCAGCGGGAGTGGCAGTAGCTCTGGATCGAACTGATGGTGGTTTGTTTCAGGTTGATATTGATTTAATTGATCCAAGTCCTTACCAGCCACGAACGCGCTTCCGCGAGGAAGCGCTGGACGAACTCGCGCGCTCGATTCGTTCCAGCGGAATTGTCCAACCACTCGTCGTGCGAAAGATTGGGGCTCGTCATCAACTCATCGCTGGAGAGCGCCGATGGCGCGCGGCGCAACGGGCAGGCCTAACTCGCGTTCCCGTGGTAATCCGAAACGTGCCGGAAGAAATGGCACTCGAGATGACGCTGGTGGAAAACCTCCAGCGCGAAGATTTAAATCCCGTGGAACAGGCCCACGCGTTCCAGCGCCTAACCGACGAGTTTCACCTGACCCAAGAAGAGGTCGCCGAACGGACTGGCAAGGACCGCGCTACCGTCGCTAACGCACTTCGTTTGCTCAAGCTTGAATCTCCCATTCAAGATCTCCTCGAAGAGGGACGGTTGACGGCAGGCCATGCCCGCGCATTGCTTGGGATCACGGATTCAAATACTCGTTTAACGTTAGCGCGTCGTATCGTGCAGGGTGGTATGACTGTTCGCCAAGTCGAACGCCTGGCGGCTCGCGGAGGCAAGCCTCGCCACGTAGCTTCTGCACCGCAATTCGACCCTAACACGAAAGCAGCCCTGGAAGAATTACAGCGAGAATATGCTACACGTGTAGTTATTCACCCACGCCGCCCAGGAAAGCCGGGACAGTTAGCATTTGAATACTATGATGATAGTGATTTAACGCGGCTTTACGATCAATTGATGCGAAAATAGCTCGATAGCTGGCGGGCACAGAGCACTCAGTAGCCGCGTAAGGATTGAGACTGCCGTGAAATGGTTTGAACGCAAACGGGAAGATTCCGGGGAATGGACCGGCTTTCTCGAGCAAGGAGTAAAGCTCGAAGGGAGACTGGAATCTACGGGAACTTTTCGCCTCGACTCCTCAATGAAAGGGACGCTCGTCTCATCCGAGACGCTCATTCTAGGAGAACACGCCACGGTCGAAGGCCAAATCGACGGAAACTATGTGATCATCGGCGGCCGCTTCGATGGGATCATCAAAGCCAAAGGGAAAATAGAAATTCAGACGAAAGCCATCGTGACAGGAGAAATTCACACTCCTTGTCTGATTATTGAGCCAGGTGCTGTCTTCGACGGCCGTTGCCATATGCTAGGTGCTACACAAGCTGCAAAGCCAATTACGATTCCCATCCGCTCAGCTGCCGCTCACGCATAACTGCTCTCTTAGAGGGAAGTTGGTATCCGAATCAAAACGACCGCAGTGGTGAGCTATACTCTTCACGTTATATTTCAGTGAGAATTGCCGTGAACGACAAAGTCCGTTTGACGACAACAGCGAAAGCGGCTGGCTGCGCCGCGAAACTCAGCCCCAGCATTCTCGACTCAATTCTTAAGCGCTTGCCCGCGCAGCAAGATTCAAATCTCATCGTAGGTTTTGAGACGAGTGACGATGCCGCAGTGTATCGCCTCACCGACGACCTCGCGATTGTCCAGACAGTGGACTTTTTCACTCCAATCGTGGACGATCCCGCGCTTTTCGGCCAGGTTGCCGCCACAAACGCGTTGAGCGATGTTTATGCCATGGGTGGCCGGCCGATTTCGGCGCTGACGATTGTTGCTTTCCCGGCATCGGGTGCGCCGGAAATTCTCGAAGATATTTTGCGAGGTGGTTTGGCAAAAATGACCGAGGCGAATTGTACCGTCGTTGGTGGCCATTCGATTCGCGACGATGAACTGAAGTTTGGTTATGCTGTCACGGGTGTGATCCACCCAAATAAAATCTGGAAAAACATTGGAGCGCGGCCGGGCGATCAGTTGATATTTACCAAAGCGCTTGGCACAGGTGTGATTTCGACCGCGCTAAAACAGGAACTGGCTGCCGAAGCGTGGATTAGTGCTGCAACTGCTTCGATGACGCGGCTCAATCGGGACGCATCCGATGCTTTGCATGAAATCGAAACCGAAACAAAAAATTCTCCTATCCACGCTGTCACAGATGTCACCGGATTTGGGCTTCTAGGTCACGCGCGCGAAATGGCCATCGGGAGCTGTGTCTCGATGAAAATAGATCACAAGCGCATCGACTATTTATCGGGTGCAATCGAGGCGGCTCAAGGCAAATTCTTCTCGGGCGGAATGAAGAATAATCGTGAATTCATCGAGAGCTGCGTCCATTTTGACGAAAATGTTTCCGATGAATTTCGCGCTTTGTTCTACGATCCGCAAACGTCCGGCGGCCTGCTTGTGGCAATTGCGCCCGATTTTGCGGATGCAGCCATCGCGGCACTCAAACATCGCAACGTCTCCGCACGTCTGATTGGCGAAGCAGTTCACAAACGTTCGCCGCTTATCGAAATCGTCTGAACCGAATTCTATCGTGTACACTCTAATTCTTTTGACAGCTTCATGGACCCCATAACCCACGGCATCGCTGGCGCGCTTTTAGGCAAAGGATATTTTGCAAAGCGCGAAGGGCGCGTTGCGATCTTTGCCGCTACACTCGGAGCTGTATTTCCTGACGTAGACGTTTTTCGTGAAGCCTTATCGCGCGATCCTCTTGCAATTATTAAATACCATCGTGGAATTACACACTCTTTCTTCGGGCTTCCGTTTTTTGGGATTTTCCTCGCCTGGCTCACGCGTTCGATTGCCCGCCGCTTCAAGATTGAAACTCCTTCGCTGGCTTTTCTCACTTTGATTTACGGCGTTGGAATCGCGAGCCATATCATTCTCGATGGAATGACTTCTTTCGGCACACGCATGTGGACGCCCCTATCGCAACAGCGTGTGTCCTGGGATTTGCTATTCATTATCGATTTTAGTTTTACTTCCGTGGTTTTGCTGCCGCAGGTGGTTGCATGGATTTATCGTGATCGCACAAAGAATCGCGTTCGCGCGATGATGATGTGGGCACTGTTTTCGCTCGGTGCACTCGGCGCGTGGTGGATCGCAGGCGCGGCTGGATTTCCGTTTCATCTCTGGATTGCCGGACTCGCGAGCGCCCTCATGGCTGCTCTTTTCTTTTTGCCTGCCCGCAACGCTTGGGGATTTCGCGTGACGCGTGCTTCCTGGTGCCAGGCGGGGACATATGCAATGGTGGCGTATCTTCTAGCGTGCGGCGCGGCGCATCATGCGGCCATGAGCCGAGTAAAAGAGTTCGCCGCGACAAATCACATTGCCGTGGATCGGATTGCCGCGCTGCCGCTTCCTCCATCATTTCTGGACTGGGGCGGCGCGATTCGTTCGACCGACGGCGTTTACCAAGCGCGGTTTGATTTGCGAAACCCGGCGCCGCCGGTATTTCATTTCACCGCAGATTCTCCATCGGACCCATTTGTCACACGCGCATTGCAGCTTCCAGAAGTGCAGCTTTTTTGGCAATTCTCTCGCTTTCCTGTAATTCGCGCTTCCATAGACGCGAACGAACACATTATTGATTTTGGCGAAAACCGTTTCGTCAATACACGTCGCAAAGAACCTCAGCCATTCACGTATCGTGTCGTTTTTGATAATGCGGGAAATGTGGTAGAGGAAGGCTGGCAATCCGATGGCATGTTTTTGCGCCACATGCAAAAGCTTTCGCCGCAGCACACGGGAGAAACGCCATGAAGATCTTAATCTTCAGCGATATTCACGGGGATTTACGCGCGCTCGAGCGCATTGCCGCACAGCCGGCGGACATCTATATTTCCGCGGGCGACCTTTCGAATTTCGGAAAAGGACTCGATCGGTGTGGAGAAGTCCTGAAGCCATTGGGAGAACGTGTTTGGGTTTTGCCGGGAAACCATGAAACCCATGAAGAAAACAGATTATTCTGCGAACAACACGGCTTTGTGGATTTTCACCGTCAGATTCGCACGCTTACATCCGCATCCGGCGCGACCCAATGGGCGGGTCTCGGCTATAGCAACATCACGCCGTTTGATACGCCAGGAGAATACTCCGAGGAAGAAATTGCCAAGGCGCTCGCGGCGTTCGATGGAATTAAGTCACTCCACCTCTGCGTGCATTTCCCGCCGCGAGGAACGAAGCTTGACGAATTTGCGCCTGGGAAACACGCTGGAAGCCCAACTCTGCGCACGTGGGTTGAACGCGCGCAACCCGCTTATCTTTTCTGCGGCCACATTCACGAAACCGGGGGTCTTGCCGATCGCATCGGCGCAACACAGTGTTTCAATGTCGGCAAGACCGGCTATACGCTAGAGATTTGATCCCTATAGCTTGAAGGTTCGTTGGTGCTTTCCGCGTAAGAATGCTTACTCGTAACGCCGCCTACTTTTTTTCCGGTTCGCTGCCGAGATTGCCAAACGGCCACATACCAACTGCTTTAATGAAAGTGTCTTGGTGTCTGTCTACCAACATTTTCGCCGTCTTTTCCGGCGGCCAAGGGCTAGCTAGCCTTTCGGTGCGGTTGGCTATCCAAAAGGCGGTCAGAGCCATTATTGTTGCATTGCGATCGAGAACATCCGCCTGCACTTTGTCAAAGGTGTCTACAGACGAGTGATGTGTATATTTGTAATCTGGAGAATCTTGATCCAGATTAATTCCCGGCAAACCCGCGACGATAAATGGGCCTGTATCGGTGTCGAACTCCAACTCGTCATCGGCTTTGATGTTCCCAAAGGCTTGTAAGGACGAAGCAAATTGTTCAGCAGCAGGAACCAAATCGTCGTGTCCACCTAACTGCAAATCCACCACAGGTCCCTGCCCGTTATCGAGAATAATCGCAGCCACATGATTGGCCATTTCGCTTTGATGAGTCTTCACATAGGCAATGGACCCTAGCAAGCCTTGCTCTTCACCCGTGAATAGGACAAAACGCAAAGTGCGGCGAGGTTTGCAGCCTGATTTCACAATGGCCTCTGCGGCCCCAAGTGTAGTGCTTGTGCCAACGCCATTATCTGTCGTTCCGGACGCAAGATCCCAAGAATCCAGGTGTCCCCCGACTACTATTATCTGCTCGGGGCTTTCACTGCCTCGGATATCTCCCACAACATTCGCACTTTCGACAGGTCCATTCGTGATTCCATTTTGAACGTTCATCTTGAGCCGGATAGCCTTACCGCGATCCAAATAACGCTCAAGCTGTTTCTGATCCTCGGCAGCCATGCTTACTACAGGAATGTCATAATACACATCAAACCCAAGTACACCCGTGTGTGTCAAATGCATCCCTGCTGCAAAGGAACCACCCTGTCCGCCGATTACTGCAATCGCGCCGGCTTTGTAAGCGGCCACAAGAAAATTTCCAAAACTCACGAAGCCTTCCAATCCTTTCTGTGAAGAAGGCCCTCGATGCACAACTAACAGAATTTTGTTGCGCCAATTTCCGGCGTTATTTTTCATCTCCTCTGATAGCTGATTCGCATTTACCGGAACGATGTCGGCTTCCACTCCTCCAGATGTTGATCCCACCCAGCCGAGGGAATCAATCATGAGGTGACGATGAATTGGAGAAATAATTTCAGCGTTTGCGGAAATCCGCGTCCAGCCACGAGAGAGAGGCCACGCTTCTGTATGCACATTTTCCAGCCCGATGCCCTTCATTTTTTCAACGCCCCAGGCAATCGCTTTCGCGGCTTCGGGCGAACCCGTGACTCGGCTACCAATATCATCGCTAAGCTCCTCGAGATATTGATAGGTATGTGTCTGCATTGTGCCGGCTCCCGCCACGGCCGCAAGCGCTTTTATCGTTCCATCGTCCATCGGTGAGGGCGTATCGCTTGCACTGGTCCCAGAAAATGTGGAATGCGCAGCAAAAATGAAGATGGCAAACACGAGGATCAGCATTTTACGAATCATTCTGTAAGGCTCCTTTTCAGAACTATGCGTACCAAACGGCAAGATTAGGAAGGGATATTAGTGTATCACCAGTCTATTAATTGAAAGAGTGAAGAATCGGAATACAGAGATGGCCTAGAAGACCGCATCTTCAAGAATTGACTCAAGTTAGGAGATAACTTTTTCTTATGCCACCTCCAATATCGCACTTGCATCTATATAACTTGGGGGTTAGAAATAGGTCTGTCGCCCCCGCGGAACACAAAATGCGTGGAGTTACGTCCAAATATATACTGGCAGGTCGAAATACGGTACATGCCAGCCGAGATTATAGAAACTCTAAGAAATTTAAGGAGAGACAGTTTATGGATAGCAGAGTGTTAAAAATCCGAAGTTGGGTGGCCACCGTCGTCGTTCTGGTGGCGATTGCAGGGGGAGCATTGCTCTCGCAAGGATTTAGAAACTGGACGGATCACACCGTTTTCGGCGCACCAAGAACGCCTATCGCTGTGGCACAAAATGCGCTACCCATTAGCCTTGGAAATTTTGCCAATGGTTTTTCTGCCGTGTTGAAACCAGCGCTTCCCGCCGTGGTGAACATTAGTTCATCGAAAGTAGTAAAGGCGGGAAGAAATGACATGTCTCCGATGTTCAATGATCCATTCTTCCGCCAATTTTTTGGCGATCAATTCGGCCAAGCGCAACCTCATGCAGAGCGAGAGCAGAGCCTTGGCTCTGGCGTCATCGTGAGTTCGGATGGAACGATTTTGACGAACAACCACGTTATCGAAGGCGCGACTGAAATCAAAGTATCCCTCAACGACAAGCGCGAATTTAAAGCGAAGTTAGTCGGTACAGATCCCAAGACAGACATAGCCGTTCTAAAAATTGACGCGACAAATCTTCAGATTCTTCCACTAGGCGATTCCAATCAATTGCAGGTGGGAGATTTAATTTTCGCGATTGGCGATCCTTTTAATATTGGGGAAACAGCTACGATGGGAATCGTCAGCGCCACAGGACGTGATAGTGGCAATCTTCGCATCGAACAATATGAAAGTTTCATTCAGACCGATGCCGCTATCAACCCGGGAAATTCTGGTGGAGCGATGATCGATATTCACGGCAACCTGGTGGGTATCAACACAGCCATTCTTTCGCACGGATCGGGCGGCAATGAAGGAATCGGCTTTGCGGTTCCCGTCAGCATGGTTAAGCCTGTCATGGACCAAATCTTGGCTCATGGAAAAGTGGTGCGCGGCTATCTGGGTATTCTGCCCCAAGACGTTACCCCAGAACTTGCTTCACAGTTCGGCTTGAAACAAGTTGGTGGCGTGTTAATTGGCAACGTTTCATCGGACACACCAGCCGCTCAAGCCGGATTGAAGAGAGGGGATATCATCCTCAAAATAAACGGTGAGCCCGTGAATGCGGTAAACCAATTCCGAATTAAAATTGGCGACATGGCACCGGGAACTCCTTTGAAATTGGATATCTGGCGCGATGGCACAACCCAAAATGTGTCGGTCACTCTCATAGAATCAACTGATAAGAAGGGGCTAAAAGAAGGCGAAGGAGAAGGGGATAATGGTAGCAATGAGGGTTCGCTGTACGGAATCTCAGTGGAGGATTTGAATTCCGACATTGCCCAACAATTACACTTACCCTCTGGCTCCCAGGGCGTTGTCGTGGATTCAGTGGACCAGGCGAGTTCCGCGGTAGGCAAGCTACAGCGGGGTGACGTAATTCAGGAAGTCAATCACCAACCAATCAAAAATCAATCCGATTTTAGGAATGCAGTGAAGGCAGCCAATGGCAAGTCGGTTCTCTTGCTTGTCAATCGCGAAGGCCAAACACAATATGTGGTCATCGAAGCGCAGTAAAGTGTAAGGCGGTGCGGTTAACGATGCTGGGCATGCTCCTAGGACGTGCCCAGCATTTCACATTCGGAGCACGAACTCCGCAACCTAATCCAAACTAGCTGGGTTAAGTCGGAGGCGAAGTGGCGCAATAATTGCCGATCATGTACCGAGGCGCATATTTTTGGCAACCGCTACCAGTTGGGTTGTCGCTTTCGGCACGACTGGGGATAGAATAGTACTTGAGTTCTATTCACCCCAGCCCAGCGTTCTAGTACTTATATACTGTCAGTTCGATTTCTGTCTCGACATACCAGCATATTAACTACTAACTGTCATATTGAGATTAAGGATATCTTGGGGAAGTTATGGCGCAGACAAGTAGGACCGTCTTCAACGAATCGTTGCTGCCTGAAGCGCAGCCGCGATGGGATTTATTTAGTGCTGGGTTCGGGCTGCAGTGCCTGGCAGTAGCAGCTCTTGTAATCATCCCGATGCTCATGCCTCAAAAACTCGAGATTGTCCAACGCTATTGGACCACTCCGATTGAAACGCCGCCGATTGTTGCTTGGAAGCCTCAGCCGGTTCAACCCATCAAACCGCTTCCGATGAAGCATGCAGTGGTGCCCAAAGAGCTTCCCAAGCCGATAGCGGAAGTTGCGCCTCCCAAGCCGAAAATCTATTCGCCCGTCGTGACAGCACCCATAGCCAGGCCTGCGACAGCACGCAATAATGCTCCGGCTCCCGATTTGCCAGTAGTCGCCAAAGCATTTCCAGATCAGAACCCTCCCACTTCTATGGGGAGTTCCGCTATTCCCACGCTAAGAAAACCGAAGGAAGAAGTTCAGACCGGTGGTTTTGGCGATCCGGATGGAGTGGCCGCCAACGGCAAGACGAATCGCGCGGCAAATATTGCAGTGAAAGGCAGTTTTGATCTTCCTCCCGGGCCGGGCACCGGTAATGGCACGGGCGGGTCTAAGGGCGCTAAAGGAGTGATTGCCAGCACAGGATTTGGCAATGGAGTAGCGAAGGGCAGCCCAGGGGGCTCCGGCAATCGGGGAAGCGTACAGCAAGGGGTCTTCGCCGACGAGCACGCCGCTGCAACAGGCCCAAAAGTCAAACAGGCGAGCGTTGCTTCGAAAACTACTCCGGTAGAGATTATTTCCAAACCAAAGCCAGCCTACACAGACGAAGCGCGCGCGAAAAAAATTGAAGGCGAAGTGCTACTACAAGTTGTTTTCACAGCTTCGGGAGATGTACAGGTTCAACGAGTCGTGCAGGGACTGGGCTATGGTTTGGATGACTCCGCCCAAGCCGCTGCTCGCCAAATTCGATTTCGTCCAGCTCAACAAGACGGCCAACCAGTGGATTCGACAGCTATCGTTCATATCGTGTTTGAATTGGCATATTAGGGGGCATTGCAATGCGCACTTGGAAAAATTTCTGTTTTTCACTTTTGCTAACGGGTAGCTTGGCAGGCGCCGTTTCTGCGCAAGTAACCCAAACAGCTGATCAGACTCAGCCGAAAGCCGAGGCAACAACAGGCCCAGTCGCTACGGTTGACCAAGCGATTGATCGCGTGATTGCGCGCGAGCATGACGAAGTCGCCACCATCCGGCGTTTCACTCCAGTCATTGAAACCTATATCCAAGACATGAAACCGGATAAAGAAATGGGAAGCGTTCCGGTGCGTGATCACTATTTTCTGGGCCAGGCTGATCTTTCCAAAAGCATCGTAGACCACTCGATGCTCAACTCGAAAAAGGCCAAGTTTGATGCCATTAACCCTCTTGCACATCTCACCGGTATGTTCGGTTCCTCTTATGTGCCCGAAGGTTTTCTTCAGATGGTTTATCTCGATTCCAACGGACTCGACCGGCAACACTATCAATTTGATTACGTGCGCCGCGAATTTCTAGGGGAAGTTCGCTGTGTGGTTTTTGATCTTACCCCGTTGCCGAAATCAGGCAAAGGCCGCTTCAAGGGCCGCATTTGGGCGGAAGATCAAAATTACACGATTGTGCGCTTTAATGGCGTTTATACACCCGTGGCCGGAATTAACGGTTTCAATCTCCATTTTGACAGTTGGCGCTTGAACGTTCAGCCTGGACTCTGGCTGCCTGCGTATGTGTTCAGCCAAGAATCCGATCTCAAAGATTTTCTCGGCGGACATGTTCGCTTCAAGTCGCAGACGCGCCTCTGGGGATACGATTTGAAAAATGTGGGACGCCAGGAAGAATTCAGCGAAATGACGGTGGAATCTCCTAACGCGATTCAAGACCAAGCTGCTCCGCAGGATCGGTCACCCATCGAAGCACAACGCGAATGGCAGCACCAGGCAGAAGTCAACGTGATCGAACGCTTGCAGCGTATCGGCTTGCTCGCGCCTCCGGGAGATATCGATAAAGTTCTCGAAACGGTCGTCAACAATATCGAGGTCACGAACAATCTGGATGTCGAGCCCGATGTTCATTGCCGTGTTTTGCTCACAGGCACTATCGAGATGTTCTCCATCGGCCACACGATTGTCCTGAGCCGCGGGCTGCTTGACGTTCTGCCCGATGAAGCCAGCCTGGCAACGATGCTTGCACAGGAACTAGCCGATATCATTGTCACTAAACCTTCGACAGATCAGTGGGGATTTAACGACACAACGACTGTTACAGCTGTTGAAGCGATGAGCCATTTCACTTTTCGAGACAGTCCGGAACAGATTCATTTGGCCTCGGAGAAAGCCCTCGAACTTTTGAAAAATTCCCCGTACAAAGACAAGCTCGGCAGTGCGGGCCTTTTCCTAAAACAGCTCGATGCGGATTCAAAGGCTCTCCCTGCGCTGATTAACCCTCGTCTTGGCAATCGTATCAGTCTGGCCGATCAGCTAACGAGTTCAGCGCCGGCTCTTGATCAAGCCAAGATCGATCAGATTTCGGCGCTCCCTATGGGTGCACGCGTCAAGCTCGACCCTTGGAGCGACCACGTGGAATTGATTAAGGCTAAACCCGTGCCTCTTCTTTCGGCACGCGAAAAGATGCCCTTTGAGGTTACTCCGTTTATGCCTTTCTTGACCAGGTATCAGAAACCCGGCAGTGGCGTAACGGCCGATCCGGCTAAGGCAGACTTGGCGAAAAAGGATTTGCAACAACAGCAACCACAGCAACAGCCATAGTTTCTTTCTCCGAACCGCCCGGCGAATGTAAGGTTCGCCGGGCTTTCTTTTTTTTACGCCAGGTCCGGCGCGTCCCAAGCGTTCTGCTTTGAACTTTCAGGCAATCTACTCCCTTTTTCCGCAAGAATAAGCGAAACTCAGGTAGTCATGGCCCGAGAATCTCTACTGGAATATTTCCAGCCGAACTCTCGCCCTTCAAACGAAATGGCTATCGCGTGGCGTCGAGGCTATCGCATGGTGCGATGGACGTATGCCGATGTCCTTCGTGCAGCTATAAACTTCGCGGGCGAACTCGAAAAGCGAGGGATTGCAAAGGGGGACCGTGTTCTTCTCTGGGGTGAAAATTCAGGTGAATGGGTAGCGGCGTTTCTGGGATGCATCTTTCGAGGCGCAGTGGCTGTGCCTATGGATGCAATCGCCGAAAAAAGTTTTGCCGAGCGTGTGGTGCAGCAAGCTAGCATTCTTCTTGCAGTCGTTGCGCGCGATTTGGTTCAGAATAATCTTCGTATTCCTACAATCCCATTCGACGAGTTCTTCGATAGATTGACCCACTTCCCAGTTTCCTTTCCTTCCCAGGTGCTTTCTCAGGTCCCTGTGAGGCGCAGCGATCCTGTAGAAATTGTCTTTACCTCCGGCACCACCGCAGAGCCACGCGGTGTGGTACTGACACACGGAAATTTGCTCGCAAACCTAGCTCCTATTGAAAATGAATTCGAGAAATATAGGCGGTACGAGCGCATTTTTCACCCGCTGCGATTTCTGGACCTGCTGCCGCTGAGCCATGTGTTCGGCCAATTACTCGGTATTTTTCTACCCCAAATATTCGGCGCCACGTCCATCTTCGCGGATACGTTAAACCCCGCAGAGATTATCGAGACAATTCGCAAGGAGCACGTTTCGGTTCTATCCACGGTTCCACGGTTGATCGAATCATTGCGCGACCAACTCGAGCGCGATCTTGCTTCCAGCGGGCGGCTAGAGAAATTTAGGAACGATTTCAATACAGCGGAGGATGAGCATTTTCTGAAACGGTGGTGGCATTTCCGCGCGATTCACAGGTGTTTCGGCTGGAGATTCTGGGCCATCATTTCCGGAGGCGCTTCTCTGCCCTCGGAGGCTGAGAAATTCTGGGGGCGGCTTGGCTACGCTGTAATTCAAGGCTACGGCCTGACGGAAACTACTTCACTCGTCAGCGTGAATCATCCATTTCGGCTTGGCCGTGGATCTATCGGGAAGACTTTGCCGGGCTCGAATGTAAAGCTCTCCGCTGAAGGGGAGATTCTTGTACGCGGCGAAAACGTGGCGGCAGGATATTGGAAAGATGGCGGCATGGCTCCTGTCCTTGATTCCGAGGGCTGGTTTCACACAGGAGATCTCGGTGAGCAGGGCGAAAATGGAAACCTTTATTTTAAGGGCCGCCAGAAGAATGTAATCGTGACACCGGAAGGATTGAATGTTTATCCCGCAGACCTCGAAGCTGAACTGCGAAAGGACCCTGCTGTTAGCGACTGCGTTGTCATCGGCCTGGATGTTGATGGAAATGCCGTGCCTTGCGCTGTCCTTCTGTTACGTGACCGGTCTTCGCATCCTGAGGCCGGAGAAATTGTGCATCGCGCCAATCAGCAGCTTGCATCGTTTCAGCAGATGCGCCAATGGGTTGTCTGGCCCGAAAAGGATTTCCCGCGCACTCCTACGCAGAAACCTCTGCTTGCGCTCATTCGGCAATTTGCCGAAGCGAGTTTGGCCGGGAGTGCGGTTCCATCACCCGCGTCCAACCCAATAGCCCAGATGCTGGCGCGAATTTCACGCACTGCTGCGCCACAAACCGAAGCGTCAAGGTTACAGTTAAGTTCTATCGAGCGCGTGGAATTTCTTAGCGCGCTGGAAGACCGCTATCAGGTTGACCTGACAGAAACCGAATTCTCAAGTGTGGAAACCATCGAAGACGTCGAACGTCTGCTCCATGAACCCTCGGCACGCACCTCTCATTACCACTATCCTCGCTGGGCGCAAACGTGGCCCATTCAAT
>Ga0206933_1054_pt1 | contig 25292 bp, 18 predicted proteins | sample Alteio_BWOrgHeat_15_FD_152937 | JGI IMG/M metagenome (GOLD analysis project Ga0206933, IMG submission 152937) | Enriched cells from forest soil in Barre Woods Harvard Forest LTER site, Petersham, Massachusetts, United States -... | ecosystem: Environmental > Terrestrial > Soil > Temperate forest >... | reverse complement strand
CAAGCTTGGCTTCCTCAGTATCAAAGCCCACGCCATCATCCGATATTTCCAGGCTGAGATCCTGGTTCGATCCGGTCAGCCGGACGGTGATGCTCTTCGCTCCGCTGTGCTTCGCTGCATTATGCAATGCTTCCTGGAGCACCCTAAGAAAGGCCAGCGCGATCACGTCATCTAATTTCATTTCAAGTTGACCGCAGAAGCAGTGAATCGGGATACGCATCTGTTCGGAACATTCGCGGCAGTGGCGCTTGACGGCGACAGTCAGCCCGAGAATCTCAAGCTCAGAGGAGTGCAGGTTGTGCGAAAGGCTGCCTACCTTCTCGATGATCTTATCCATGTTCGCAGCCAGATCAGTCAGGCTCGTATGCGTCATTTCGGGTCTGCCAGAAACTGGCTTGCCGGCGCGGAGCATTTGAAACTTCAATACCGCCAGCGACTGCCCAATGTCATCGTGAAGCTCTCTTGCGATGCGACTGCGATCCGCCTCCTGGGCACTCATCATTCTGCGGCTTAAATCGTCACGTAACACTTCGGCGTCGTGACGTTCCTGCTCGGCCCGCCTAAGAAAAGTGACATCTCTTGCGACTACAGTCAGACTCCGTGGCAAGTTTGTAACATCATCGCGCATCAGCAAAAAGGCCATGTCGACAGAGATCGGTTCTCCATCTGTTCTAACGGCATTTATGCAGGTGGAGTAGCGGGGTATCTCACCGGCAATGAGTTGGTTAAAGCCGTCCCTGCATTCAGGCCAAGATGTCTCGGATAGCAAGAGCTCGTCAAGGCGTTTCCCCAGCAGGTCTGTCTCTGGTTTGCCTATTACTTCACACATCAGCTCATTTGCACTGAACAGTCTGCCATCCGGGGTTAATTGGGCTACGGCGACGGCCAGATGTTCAAATACCTCGCTCCAGGTATGCTCTTGAACGTAGGTATTTCGCTCTTCGTGAGAATTGCGCTCCAGCATTCTTTGAGTCCCCAGGGAGATGACTAAGAATTTTTCGGATTTATGAAATCATCTGGAGGCATTATATCCCGACACATTAAGGGCCAAGGATTAGTTATTTACTGCGACCTTTTTGGGCTAACCTAAGTAATTTTGAAGTATTCCGCCTCGTGCCCGCCGAGTATTAACTCGCGGATCGCAGCCAATGGAAAGTAATGAATAGCTGCACGAAGAATAACTCTCTGGTTCATAGCCAAAGGTGTGTTAATTCAAGTGCCTGCAAGGGAGGTCAGGCGGAGTTACTAAGCTTCTTCGAGCGTCGGATTGAGGGTTTCGAAGTGCTCGGCGGCGGCCAACTCGAGCAGGCGAGGATCTGCGCTGAGGAAGACAACGTCCATGCCGTGAAACATCTCGCGGGCTACGAGCGCCGCGCCGAGTTGTATGGCATCGGCTGACCGCAGTTCATGCCGGTCGAGAAGTTGCCGCGCGGCCTCCAGGACTGCAGGATTGAGCGGCTGCTGGACCATGCGAGCGGCTTCAGCCCGAAGGATGCTGCGAGCCGCGTCACCGTCGGCCTGGGCGATTGCTCCGGCGCGTTCTCGCCGTTTCAGTGCAGCGTAGACCTCGAGCGGGGTTGCGGCGCAGATGAGCTTGCGATTGTCTTCCGTGGCTTCCATGAGGCGAATGACGGTGGCAGTTCCTGCCTCCTGCACAAACAGCTTCACGAAAGCCGTGGAATCCAGGAAGTAGCACTTCACAGACTGCCCCGATCTTCGTCGAGGGTGATGGCGAATTCTTCACCCTGTACGGCTACGGGACGGAAGCGCTGTGTTTCTTCCGGCATGCCAGCCTCAGCCCGGTTAAGCCGGATGGTGGTGGTGGGATAAGCGGGGGTCTTGGGGTTTGGTATCTTGCTGGTCATGACGACACCACGCAGGATCGCCTCGGCCAGAATCATCTGTCGCGACTCAGGATTCTGGTTCCAGCTGAAGGCCTTACGAGGCAGGAAAGAATCGCGGAACCACTTCAGCGCGATAAAGGCGTGGCCGCCGCGTTCCGCTTCGGCGAGAGTGCCGCACAGTTCCCGGATGCGTTCGTCCATATCTGCCGAAGACGTTTCCGCCGCGTCAGCCGCATTTCCTTCTTCGACGACTGGCGCCCGGACCGCACGGGGCCGCATTACCGGACGCGCAACTTCATCGGCATCGTCTGAATCGCCGTTGATGGGCTCAAAGTAGATGCGGACCTCATCTTCTTCGGGGGTCCAGGTGGATGCGTTGGCATTGCGCCGCTTGCTTCGACCGTTCTCACCGCACAGCTCAACGATTGCCTGGTATCCCTGCGGAGCTAGAAAGCGGAGGGCGCGGCTCAGACCGGGGTCGGTTGAGAAGGATAGTTCTTCGAGAGCTTCTTCGATGATCTCTTCAGCCTCAGGAATAGTGAGATTTTCTACGTCGTCATTCCCTTGAGTACTCTGTATCGCCTTCATGGTTCTCTCTCTCCGTAATTCAGCCCGGGACATGGAATCGGCTCGACCGTGCTTCGCAGCTCGCCCCGAGAAACTTATCATCATTGAGGGGAACTGGATGCAAAAGCCGACCGAATCTGGACTGGCTTTAGATTTTTCTTACTTCAATCTGTTCCCTTCCGCGGGACAGGCAATGCTCTACATCGGTTTCGGAAACAGCGTTGTCTGTTGAATCCGGACACGCCACCGGTCCCAGTTTGGTCAAAACGGGCACGGTACCAAGCTTTAGCCTTCCGAGGTGCTATAAAAGCCGGGCTAATCTGTGTTGCGGCAAACGGCGGTCGAAGCAGGTAGCTGCTGTTATCGCGTAATGGCCGCTATCCGTGGCTGCTCTATGTGGAACGCTGGCTTAGTATGGAACACAAACCGTGAAATTATCATGCCAGGAACCTGGGGGCGCCTTGATTTAGACCGTTTGCATATAGAGTACGGCTATGGTTGTCTTGTTGGATTTCTCCAATAGAAGCGCCTTTTCTTTTAAGAGCCGTAGCCCTGGTACCTCAAGCGCTTCAAGAATATAAGTTTACCCCGAAGTTGGGCTAAGAGGATAGTGGATATCGAAAAAGGTCGAATCGATTGTTCAAAATTGGACGGCTTCGCCCGTTTGTTGATGCTGCCAAAATTTGAAGGCGGTTTTGTGAGTCCCCTCAAAAAGCCAAAGACAATTCAATTACTTTTTGGGGGCGTCTAAAAAGCGTTATTTGCCGCAACCACCCACGGTTAACACCGCATCACTACAATAAAGGACATGCAACGACGCCGACGCATCCCCATGCCGATTCGCCTTCTGGCGCTCTTGTTTTTTGTGGCAAACGGACTGCACGCGGATGCTCCGGCTTTTGATCTGGCGGGCCCCAAGGTCGACGTGCATGTGCAGCGCGCAGGCAAGACGCTGCCGATCGCACAGGTGCCAAACCTGCTGCCCGGCGACCGCCTTTGGATTCATCCTGACTTGCCGGAGAGCCAGTCTGCGCGCTATGTGCTGATTGTCAGCTTCCTGCGCGGTTCTACGAATCCTCCTCCTGCGGACTGGTTCCATCGAGTGGATACGTGGTCGCCTTCGGTGCGGCAGGAAGGCGTTTTTGTTGTTGTGCCACCTGAGGCACAGCAGGCGCTGCTGTTTCTGGCTCCGGAGACGATTGGGGATTTTTCTACTTTGCGCAAGGCTGTGCAGGGACGGCCGGGGGCCTTCGTTCGTGCAACCCAGGATTTGCAGCAGGCGAGCTGGGACCGGCTGAGACTCGATGCTTATCTGGCGGAGATCAAGACGCTTTCAACGGCTGACGCCAAGATTTTGAAAGAGAAGACGGAGCTGGCGGCGCGGAGCCTTGGCATCAAGGTCGATCAGCAGTGCTTTGATAAGCCGACCGAGCAGCAGGCTCCCTGCCTGACCCAGCATACGGAAGGGCTGGTGATGGATGACTCGAACGCGCAATCTATGGTGACGCAGATGGCGAATGGGTCGGCTTCGGACATGATCAACCAGCTGAGCTATTCGAGCCGATTCGGGGGTGGGGCGTTCAGCCCATACGTGGGGGCGGTGGTAGATCTGGCGCGTATTCTCAGCACACTGCACACGGCCAAGTTCCAGTACATCCCGGCGCTGGCGCTGCCGCAGAAGGAGCAGGGGGACACGCTGAATCTACGGTTGAATGTGCCGCCGTCGTTCCGCGATCCGAAGTCGGTGATTGTGGTGGCACTGCCTCCTGTGGGGGCCAGCCATTTGCCGCAACTACAACAGGCTGTGAGCGAACCGCTGCAGGGCGCGGGCAGTTCTGCAGCGGCCACAACTGTTTCTTATTGCGCTACCAAGCCCGGTCTGGAGCTCTCTGCCGAGGGTGCCCCCCTGGTGTTTGCTACGGCGATGGCGCACGACCTGGTGCTGCATGTCGAGACGAAGGGTGCGAGTACGCCGGCGAAGGGTGAAGGATCAGGCCTGGGCGCTGGGCAGACGGCTACGACTGCGAAAGATGGGGCGACGGGGATTACGGGGATTGAAGTGCCGGTGCGGCCGGATGCTGCATCGGGAAGCTTTGTGCTGGAAAAGCCACTGCCTGCGTTGCCTGAGAACGAGGTGGTTGCTGAGGTGCGGGGGAAGTGGGGTTTTGATTCGTGGGAAGGGCCCAAGTTTCACCTGATTTCGCCGCATACGGGTGGGTGGACGATTCCGGCGTCGGATCAGAATGTGCTGATCACGGGGCGAGAGGACACGCTGCACATCCAGGGGGGAAATACGCTTTGCGTGGCGGACGTCCGCGCCAGTGTGCCTGAGGCGAGTGGACACAGCAACGATCTGAAACTGACGTGGAAGGCTGCAAAGCCGGAGCTGCTTGAAGTGGCGGTACCGCTTAAGAATGCGGCTCCTGGCACAGTTACCGTGGCGATTCACCAGCATGGCCTGGCCAAGGCAGAGGAGATCAAGCTGAAGGCGTACGCGGAGGGAGCTTCACTGGAGCACCTGACGCTGAGCGCGGGGGACAAGGTAGCCGTGCTCAAGGGTAAGCGGCTGGATGAGGTTGAGTCGGCTGATTTGGCGGGGATTTCGTTTACGCCGGCGGGGATGAACCGGGTGGAGGATTTTGATCGGCTGGAGATGTCTGCCACGGGCGTAACGGCAACGCTGCAGCCAGGCAGCAGCTACTCTGCGAAGGTTTCATTGCGCGATGGCCGGACGCTGCATGTTCCTGCGACCGTGGGTGCGCCGCGTCCGCAGGTGGAGCTGATCAGCAAGGGTGTGCAACATGACGAGAGCACGGGTGAGGCTGCGGGCTCTTCGCCGGTGCGGCTTGGAAGCTCCAGTAATCCTGATGATCTGCCATTGCAGCATCGGCTTGTCTTCTTCCTGCGTTCTCATGTGCCCGCTGCTTTTCCGCGAACGGAGAAAGTTGAGCTGGCCGCGGTGGATGGCAGTTTTACGACGACGCTTTCGCTGGCCGACGGCAGCCTGATGCTCGAGGATGCTCACACCGCGGTTGGCACCATCGATCCGCTGACGCGGTTTGGTGCTTCTGCTTTTGGGCCGATTCAACTGCGAGCGGTGAGTGCAGAAGGAATTACGGGAGACTGGGTGCCGGTGGGAACGCTGGTTCGCCTGCCGGGCTTTGCACCCGCGAATGCGCTGCGATGCCCTCGGAGCTCGACGAAACCCTGCCTGCTTATGGGCACCAATCTTTTTCTGATCACTGCGGTGGGCTCTACGCCGGATATGGCGAATGCAGTGGATGTTCCGGCGGAGTTTACCGGGACGGTGCTTACTGTGCCGAATGTCGGGAAGGGGAGCGGTTCGGGCACGACTGGAGCGGGTACGAGTACGGCGAGCGGCCCGACGGGAACTCTCTATGTGCGGCTACGAGATGATCCCGAAACGGTGCAGACGCTCAGTCTGCCGATTTCGCCAGCGCCTCCGGGAGCGGCTCCTGCTGAGGCGCCTGCCTCAGAGCCTGCTGCGGCAGGCGGTTCTGCGTCGGCGGCTGTGCCTCCGACGGCTCCGCACGAATGAGATTTAGTGGGAGTTGTGTTCGCGGCCGCTGAGCGTGGCGAAGAGGATGCACGCCAGGAAGACGACGGCGAGTAGCGGGACGACGAAGAACGGCGAAGTGATATCCATAATTTCCCTCTTACATTTTCAGGCTAGCACGGCGACACACCTGTAAGTCTCTACCTATGAGTATAGGCGAGTCTTTGTACTGGGTCGTGAAAGAGGAAAGAGTACCGCTTAGTCCTGCGAGCTTCTACTCCCAGCCTGGGTGCTCCGTCTGCAATTTGCGGTAGAGGGTGATGATTTCTTCCTGGGTGGGGGACTGATCGGCCCGTTTCATAAAGTGAAGCAGGGTCTGGATTAAGGCTGCTATGTCTTGCTCGCTCATTTTGATTTCCTCCTACGATAACGATGTTCCAAGGCAGAAGAGTAGAGGCTTTGGAGGGGAAATACTGAGCAGTTTCTCACAGGATTGCAGAGCCGAGTTGAGCCGACGAAAGCACAAAGGCAGGCGCATAGCGCCTGCCTTTGTGAGGAACCGAGATAGTTCGGGTTATTGTTTGGCCGCGCTGGGGTAGTCGACGCGGATGGTCAGGATTTCGTAGGGCTTGATGGGGGCTTTTACGGTGTCGCCGCTGAGTGCGAGTGCGCTGCCTTCCGGAGTTTCCTGCATGTTGGTTACGGTGGCTCCGGTTGCGCCCGGTGGGACGTGGAAGCTGACTTCACCGGATTTGCCGGCCCACTCATAGGCGCGGAGGATGAGGCCGTTTGCGTCTTCAGCTTTCTTGACGGCGGTGAGGACTACGTTGTCCTCAGAGACGGAGAAGAAAGAGTGCGAGGCAGGGAGCGAGCCGGGATGAGCGGTCGTGACCGTGGCCTGCAGCGGGTAGTTGTATTCCCAGCCGTGACGCATGGTCATGGCCTGCTGCCAGGTTCCGGCGTGCGGATAGAGAGCGTAGCGGAAGTGCTGGTGGCCCTGGTCGGCTACGGGGTCGGGCCAGGTGGGCGAGCGCAGCATGGTCAGGCGCAGGACGTTGCCGGCGGCGTCGTAACCGAACTTGGACTCGTTGATGACGCTGAGGCCGTGCTGTCCGTCGCCGAGGTCGGCCCAGAGCTGGGCGGGGACTTCGAACTGCGCCTTCTCCCAGCTGTTGGTGCGCTTGGTGGTGCGCTCGATGGTGCCGTAGGGAATGTCGTAGGTGGCGTGGTCGCTCTGGACACTGAGCGGGAATGCGGCCTTCAGGAGGATGTGCTGTTCGCGCCAGTCGATCTCGTTGTCGACGTCGATCTGATCCGAATCTCCCGGAAGGGTGATGGTTTGAAGGAAGGTCGATTTCTGCCAATGGCGAGCGATACGAATAGCAGGGTGGATGGTATCCGCGCCTACCAGTTCAACTGAATCCGCGCGATCGATGGTTGCAGGAGCGGCATCGAGGGTACCGGGGTCGATGTTCCAGGCGTCATAGTCTTTGGGCGTGTCCTTGAAGAACTGAAGCTGGTTTCCGCAGGAACCCGGAGCCACATATTCGAAGCCTGCCGCCTTGAGGCTGTTGATGCAGCCGGTGGCCTTGTCCACGCTGAGCTGGATCTTCTTATTCTCAAGGACCGTGCTGTTGGAAAGACGCGGCGTGCCATGCACTTCGTGATAGTTTGGCGCGTCGGTGACCTTCAGGACTTTGTATCCGAGAGCAGGTACTTTCTGCACGAAGATGGAAAGCTCGGTAATACCGGTCTTCGGGTCTGTTTTTGCTTCTTCAATGACCGGCGCGTCGCCGGCCGCTCCCTTTGCGCCTTCATTGACGACCTGCAGGTGCGCGGCCCGTCCGTTGGGCAACTGCACCTTTACTTTTACGTCTCCGGAACGCTCCCATCCGAGTGGGTTATAGACCACGATGGGCACGCCCGCGCCGGATGTATCGATCCGCTCGGCGACTGTTTCGAGGGCTTTTGATTTGATTTCGTTGGTGGACCAGCGGACTACGTCGTAGTCAGCTTGCGCTTCTTTGTAGATGATGCCGATACCGGAGCCGGCACCGAGGTCGTGGAATTGGTTGAAGAGAACTTTCTTCCAGTCTTCGGTGAGTTCGGCGGCGGGATACGAGTTGCCGTCGAGCCAGGCGAGTGAGGCCCACTTTTCGGCGTTGAGAACCTGCTCGCTGCTCTCGCGCATGTTGCGCTTGTGCTGGGCCTGGGTGGTCATGACGCCGCGGTGATATTCGAAGTAAAGCTCAGACTTCCACGTGGGGATGGAGACCTTGCCCTCGACGGCGGGAGGCGGCGTGTAGCCCTGCGCAATGGACGCGTAGTTCCACTCCTTGCTTTCGGGGGCGATCTGCTTTTCGACCGAAGAGAAGAAGGGCTGGGCGATGCCCCAGTCCATTTTGGGGTGGACGGTGTTGGTGGCGGTGGCTGCGTTTTCAGGGTCAGAGCCGGAGACGCCACCAGCGGTCCAGTGGAAGCCTTCGTCGAGGACGGCGCGGGTTGGGCCGCCGCCGTGGTCGCCGATGCCGTAGAGGTCCATGATCTCGGTCATGCCAGTGGAGCGGGTGCGGGCGGTCGCGAGGTCTTCAGTGAGGCGGGTCTGGTGCATGTTGTTGTTGGCGTAGTCATGCGGGAAGTAAGCGAGGACCTTGGAGCCGTCGGGCGACTCCCACCAGAAGAGTTTGAAGGGGAGCTGATTGGTGTCGTTCCAGGTCATCTTCTGGGTGACGAAGTAGTCGACGCCGGACTTCTTGTAGATCTGCGGGAGCTGCCAGGTATAGCCGAAGGAGTCGGGATTCCAGCCGATGCGAACGTCGACGCCGTAGGCCTGTTTGTACCAGCGCTTGCCGACGAGGAGCTGGCGGACTAGCGATTCACCGTCAGGCATGTTGAGATCGGGCTCGACCCACATGCCGCCGACGACCTCCCAGCGGCCTTCCTGAATGCGCCGCTTGATCTCGTCGTTCATCTCGGGATATTTGGTCGCCATCCACTCGTTGTAGGCTGCCGCGGATTGCGTGTAGGTGTACTTGGGGTACTCGTACATGAGCTGCAGGGCGGTGCCGAAGGTGCGCTTGACGACGTCGACGGTTTCGGTCCAGGGCCAGAGCCATGCTGCGTCAATGTGGGAGTTCCCGGTGAGGTGGAGGGTCGCGGTTTCGAGGAGCGGCCTGAGGGCTTCAAGCTTGTGCTGCGCGGCCATGAGGGATGCGTCGAAGGCCTGCTGGTTCTTTGCGTCGAGGGCCTTGATATCGACGGTCTGGATGGCATCGGTGAGGGTGGTCATCTTCGATGCGTCGCCGGGGGCGAGGCTTGGAACGAGCAGGGCGGCGGAGAGGAATTCGGTGTTGAGGTCCGCGGGGTTGGGACGGGTCGAGGGGAAGTCGATGCGCATGGTTGCGCCGTCAAAGGTCTTTTCATCAACGGTGTGCAGGAGCTTGACGGCTACAGTGATGGAATCGCCGGGCTTGGCTTCGTCGTCGAGGATGATGGGCTCAAGGTCATCGCCGAGGGCTACGCGGCGGCCATTGAAGTAGACGATCTCAGGCATGGGGCCGTTGGCGCCGGCGTGGAACTGAAACCAGATGCGAGCGCCAGTGAGGTCGTAACCGTTCAGCGTGGGCGGGATAGTGATGGTCTGACGGAACCAGATGGCATCCTTGCCGGCCTTTTCTCTTTTGGCGAGAGGCTTCCAGCTGCTTTCGTCGAGGCCAATGGTCTCCCCGTGGGCGAGGTCGCCGGAGTGCGTTTTCCAGCTGCCGTCGGGCAGTTCGCTCAGAGTGGAGAGCCGCTGCACCACTGCCTGGGCAGACGCCGGCAGAGAGGCGGCGATCTGTTTCGGATCCTGCGCGCTGGCAGAAAGAGCGCCACTGATGATGACCAGAAGAGCGAGAGCAAAAACAGGTAAAAATGGTGCGCAAAACGTGCCGGCGTACGGCGGGGGTGTCGATCATAGTTGAAGAATCCTCACCGGGATACTATAGCAACCGCGTTGCATGTATTTAAGGGGCCAGTTCCAAAGGGCGGAACGGTACAGATGGCCATCAGAAAAGAGAGCGGGTGGCGCACTTCCAAAAGAAGTGCGCCACCCGTGGTTGAAGCAGTGATTTGTTGTTTTCAGATAACTGCCTGAAAGGTTAGAACTCGAGCCGCGCCGCGACCTGAGCAGTACGAGCGCCGCCAAAGTCCGAGCCGATAGTGGTGCTGACCCAGCCGAAAGTGGGAGAACTCAGGTTCATGTTCGGATCGCCCAGGTTGGTGTGATTGAGGACGTTGGTGAAGGTGCCTTCCGCCCTGAGGTGGATACGTTCGGTGATGGCGAAACTTTTGCTAATACCCGAGGAGAGGTTGACGAGGCCTGGGCCCTCAACCACGCCGGCTCCGCTGTTGCCAAAACGACCGATTGGCAATGGCGGTCCATACTGCGACTTGGGATTGCCTTCCGAGTCAAAGCCGGCGCCGGTGCCGCAGGGAGTTCCGGGAACCCAGCCGGCGTAGCCGGGGCAGGTGAAAGCGTTCGCGTTGGTCCAGTTGAAGCGGTTCTGACCGTGAGGTTTCATGCTGACGCCGGCCACGCGGTCTGCGTATTGGTTACGGTGCGAGGGATCCCAGCCAGAGAGCGTGTTATCGAGGCCCGAACCGGTACCTGAGGGATCACCCTGGCCGTCTGGGAAGTAGGGCATGAGGTAGGGCCCGGTCTGCAATGTGAGGATGGAGGAGAGACGCCAGCCGCCGACGAGCAGGTCAGCTGCACGCGGCAATGTGCTTCCGAATTGCTTGCCGCGCCCAAACGGCAGTTCGTAAAGAACGGATGTGTTCCAGCGAAGTCTTCGGGTGCCGTAGACATTGCCGAAGTCGATGCCGTGATTCAGGATCGAGGTGGCGCGGCTGCCGCCGCCTTCTCCGCCAAACCCGGTGTTTGCCGGCCCCTGGTTGTCGGCCAGCGCCTTGGCCCAGGTGAAAGTGGAGTCGAACTGCAGGCCGTGCTGTAAACGGTGGGTCGCTGCGATCTGCATTGAGTGGTAGCTTTCGTCAGCGCCGGTATCACGCGTATTGATGCGTCCCCAGTTTGGAAAGAGACGCATCGAAGCCGGAGCATTGTAGGCCGAGATGGTGTTTGAGAAGGGCAGGGTGTTTTCATCGGGAGCCCAGACAAGATGATGGGTCTCCGAGCCGATGTAGGAGATGCGCGCTGTGTAGCCCGAGCCCAGGTCATGATCGATGCTCAGAGACCACTGCTCGGTGTAGGGGTCCTTCCAGTTGGCAGAGTTAGCGGTACCGAAATAAGCAGTGCCGTAACCACCCACGCCCGCTGCGCTGCCGGAGCCAGAGTAGACCGTCGGCCACTGCCAGTAGGGGGTGCAGCCACCGTCACCACAGGTTAAGCCGTTGTTGAACTGCTGGGTCTGCGCCTGCAACGTGCCGGTCAGCGAGTAGAAGCTTGAGCCCAGCATGTTGATGTTGTACATGCCGAAGCCGGCGCGGATTGCTGTCCTGTCGTTGTTGAAGGGGCGGAAGGCGAAACCGAACCTTGGCATGAAGCGCAGGTGCGGGTATTTCTTGAGCCCCTGGGGGTAATGGGCGGTTTCGTTGCCCAGGACCTCCATGCATGGCGCGCCGTTGACGACAGCCTGGTTGGTATTGTTGATGCCATCCGGATTGCAGGCGTTGGCAGAAGCCAGGAACGACTGTGCCAGCAGAGCCTGTTTGCCCTGCGGGTAAATGGCGCGACCAGAGAGAGGTACGCTTGGATCAAAGTTGCCGATGTCACCGCCCTTGTCGTGATAACCGGGGTGGAGCTCGTAGCGCACGCCGTATGAGAGGGTCAGTCTTGGGCTTACGCGCCAGTCATCCTGAGCAAAGACGTGGTAGTGGGCTGAGACGCCGTCGTTATCCTGCCCGACCACGTCATAGAAGGTGGCGTTGGGGATGCCGACGAGGAAGTCGGCGAAGTCGACTCCGGTGAAGCCGCCCTGGCTGGCGTTTCCGTTGGTGAAGTAGTAGGTGCCGTAGTTATCCGCGCCGTTGAAGCCCAGGGCCGAAGCAGCCTCGAGCGTCTGCATGTCAAAGCCGAACTTGAAGGTGTGACTTCGCTTGGTCCACAGCAGAGTGTCGTCTATGACGTTTGTGAGTGAACTGCTGAGACTGGTGAGACGGTCGGCGCTGAGACTCTGGATGTTGTTGAAGTCCATCTCCGGAATGCCGTTGTAGTAGAGGTTCTGGAGTCCCTGGAAGCCCTGCGAGGTGGTCCACGCATTGCCGTCAAAGCTATTGCTCGTACCGGTGTTTACGCGGGTGAAGCCGTAGCTGCCCTCGTTAATGAGGGTGGGCTGGATCGCCCAGTTCGCGTCGATCTTCAACACCTTGTTTTTATTGACCGTCTGCTGGGAGGGAACAGTGAGAATCTCGGCATTTGCTCGAGGAAAATCCTTCCATGTGAATTTACCCCAGAGCAGGAACTTCTGGTTAGCGCCGAAGAACTGGTCGCCGCGCACGTCGAACTGGTTGGAGTGGGCGCTGACGTTAACATTCTGCTCCCAGTTAGGTACCCCGTTGTCGGTATAGGCCGTGGGATCGCCGATATTCGGATCGGGGTAGAAGGTGCTCAGTACATTCTGCGCGATCGGGTTAATGGAACCGGAAGGAACCTGCGTGCCCCAGCTAGTTTGTGTGTAGGGATTCGTGAGACCGTTAAAGCTATTGCCGCCCTCGCCGTTGGGCACAACGTACTTGGAGAAGTCACCCTTCTTCATGAGCGTGCTGGGAACGACTTCAAAAAGCGTGGTCTGGGCCGGAAAGCGCCAGCCTTCGTAATCTGTGAAGAAGAAGCTCTTGTTGCGGCCGTTATACAGGTGCGGAATGATTACAGGCCCGCCCAGGCTGCCGCCGAAGGTGGCGCCGTGGAGTGAAGGCTTGGTGGTGGTAATCGGATAGGTGTAGGGAATGGCGTTCCAATTCGAGTCCTGGTAGTACCAGAAGGCGGAGCCATGCACCAGGTTTGATCCACTCTTGGTGGTGATAACCACCTGACCCGGGTTGCCAAATTCGGCGTTGGCGAGTACGGAGTCGGTGCGGATCTCTGAGATAGCTTCGGTGGAGGGGAAGGAGTCGGCAATGAAGGTGCCCCCTCCGGCATTTTTGAGAGTGACGCCGTCTACTGTCACGTCTACCTGAAAAGGCAGAGCGCCCTGGAGCGAGACGCCGGAGGCGTCTGCCTGTGCGCCGGGCAGGGTACCGAGGATGCCCGCTGCGCTGGTGCCGTTGAAGCTGGCGCGGGTGTTTACCGGCAGGCCGTTCGCCTCATCGGAGGTAAATGTGGCGCTGATCGTTGGGGTCTCGGTTTGAATCGCCGAAACGGCATCGCCGGTGACCGTCACCGACTGCTGCACTGTGCCCACGGAGAGCGTGGCATCGAGGCGTAGCTGCTGGTGAACTTCAAGTGTCACGCCTGAAGTCTGCCAACTTTGAAGGCCTGGGGACTCGACACGGACGGTGTAATGAGCGGCCTTTGCGTCCAGAAAGGAGTATTCACCGCTGTCATTGGTCTTGGTGGTGCGGGACACACCTTCATCGGTATTGAGGAGGGTTATCACCGCGCCGGGAACGACTGCGCCTTTGACGTCCTTGACCGTGCCGAGGATCGTGCCCTGGGTGGACTGCGCCATCGCAGTAACGCCGGCCAGTGAGAGGGCAAGCGCCAGTACTGCTAACACCTGCCATGAACGAATGATAAAAGAACAAAAGCTAGTATCGGGCGAAGGGGAGGAACTCGCGCGTGACGTTGGCCTGGAAGGGGGTACAAAACTACTGTAGGAAATGCGCATGGGTCGTTTCTGCCTCTCTTTGTGCTGCGCTGACGTTGAGGGTGCAGAAGTTACTAGAGATGCCGGTATCGCTACAGAGTGTTAGTTGGAAATCGCCGGCACGTCCAGGTAACTTTCCGAGGCACTGCGGTGATCATGCCTAAAGCTACACTGCACCTGCTCAAAAAAGAACAGTTTTCTGTTAGAGGAGTAAGAACGACGGTTGAATACCGGATGAATGCGCTCGGGGTGATCTGTGTAAAACTCCCGTTAAATCATGGAATTGCACGTCGCGCGACGGCTCTCGCCCGGAACTAGGCAGCCGGCGGCTGGGGTTTAACGTACTTATCGAGCCAGCGCTCCATCTCCCAGAGCATGTGCAGGACGCTTTCGCGGCCCTGGTAACCGTGGGCTTCGAGTGGAAGCAGGACGAAGCGCACGGTTGCGCCCTCGCCTTTGAGAGCACTGTAGAAGCGCTCGCTCTGAATGGGGAAAGTGCCGGTGTTGTTGTCTGCTTCGCCGTGGAAGAGCAGGATTGGAGTCTTGATTTTGTCGGCGTAGGAGAAGGGGCTCATCTTGTAGTAGACCTCGGGGGCCTGCCAGTAGGTTCGCTCTTCGTTCTGAAACCCGAAGGGTGTGAGGCTGCGATTGTAGGCGCCTGAACGCGCAATGCCGGCACGGAAGAAGTCGCAGTGGGCGAGGAGATTGGCGGTCATGAAAGCGCCGTAGGAATGGCCCATGACGGCTAAGCGGCTGCGATCGACGGAGCCGGTTGCGACGCCCGCGTCGATGGCTGCCCTGGCTCCGGCGACGAGTTGATCGACGTAGGTGTCATTGGGCTCGGCTGAGCCCTCTCCGATGATGGGGATGGCGGCGTTGGCGAGGACGGCATAGCCGGTCATAGCGAAGAAGACGGGCGAGCCTGCGCCGATGCGGACGAATTCATAGGGCGAGCCGGTGGCCTGGCTGGCTGCGGCGCGGCTCTTGAACTCGGCCGGGTAGGCCTCCATGAGCGTGGGCAGCGGTCCTTTGGCTTTGGCAGCATCTTTGTCATAGCCGGCGGGGAGATAGAGGTCGGCGGTGAGATCGACGCCGTCGGCGCGCTTGTAGTGCAGGAGCTGGTGAGTGGGCATGGGAAGGCCGGCGTATGGGTTGGGAAAGACGGTCACCGCGGTCCACTGGGTTTGTGAAGCAGTCGTGCTGCCGGTGATGGGCGCGGTGAGGAAGTAGTTGGGGCTCTGTTCGACGGATTCGCGACGGGCGAGAATCTGAATGCCGTTGGCGGATGGGATCACGGCGCTGGCCAACTCGTAGAAAGGCGCCTGAGACTGCCAGAGACGGCTTTCGGTAGGGTTCTCGCCGTTGTTTAAGGGCATGACGGCTACGAAAGGCGTGTCGCCTTTGGGCGAGGCTCCGGCTCCGGAAAAGTAGATGCCCTGGCCGTCTGCGGTGGTTTGGAGAACGAGTTGGCCCTGGGGATCGCGGGTGAGCATGGGCCGGCCGGGGTCGTTGTACCGGTCCTGCGTGGAGCCCTGGTAGAGCTGCGTGAGTTTTCCGGCTGCTGGGTCGAGCACGGCGAGAATCAGATGGCGATCTTTCCAGCGGACCTCAGTGACGACGGCGAGATGTTCGCTGCCCCACTCAATGTTGCGGAAGCGGAGGGCGAGATCGGCGATGGGTTTTCCTTCTCCGGTGAAAGGCGCGTCGAGGGTGTAGATGCGATCGCGGACTGCGGATTCGCGCTTGGGATCACCTCCATCGGCTGCCTTGACCCAGTAGACGGTGGCGGGCACATCCGCGCGCCAGCCGTAGTCACGCGGGCCAGGCTCGACGGCGTCGCGGTCGATGGGCAGGTTGTCGATGAGCGGCGAGTCATCGAGCAATTTTGCCTCTCCGGTCGAGACGGAGTAGACCTCGCGGCGTGTGGGAAAGCGTTCTGAGGGCTGGTTATAGGAGAAGGGCCGGTGCAGCTCTTCGGCGAGGAGATAGCGGCCGTCCGGTGAAGATTCAAGGCCGGCAAAGACGCCGGATTTGCCCAGCTTGCGTGTTGTTCCCGCGAGCTTCACTTCTGTGATTTGCGAGGTGGCGTGGTACTCGAAGATGCGCTCGTCTGAAGGGCTTTTGAGCAGGTCTTCATACGTGGGGGCGGGAGTGGCGCGGCCTTCATTTTCCTGAATGACGGGCCCGGTGGGAAGGTCGGAGTGGATGGGAGCGGGGCCTCGATCGGCTGGGATGGCGAGAACGGCGAGCGCGGTGTCGTTGAGCCACGTGATGGGGTCGGTGAGTACGGCGTTGAGGCGCACGCCGGGGATGTGCGTTGCATGGGCGCTGGTTACGTCGACGATCCAGAGACTGAGGCCGGTGGCTGAGTCTTCATTGACGCAGGCGATGTGGCGGCCGTCGGCTGACCAGTGGGTGTAGAGGATGTGGGGCTTGGGCGGCAGGCCGGTGATGGGGGTTTCTGCAGTGGGTTTGCTGCCGGTGGGTAGCTCCTGAAGCTTGAGAGAGACGAAGTAGCGGGTGCGGCTGGGTGCTCCGGCTTTGGGATTGAAGCGCAGACCGGCGAGACGCAACTCTGGTTCAGCGAGGTCGGCAATGGTAGGCAGCGATGAGCTCTGCTGGATGAGGATGCGGCGGGGACCGGAGGCGTGGGCGGGGGAAAGGCTGATGGTCGGCGTCGGCGCGGCGTCGACGAGCTTGACCATGACTTCGGGGGGAAGCTGGTATTTGAGGTCGGTGGTGGATGGCTTGTCCTGGGCTGCGAGAGTTACTGCGCAAAGGGAGACAGAAAGCATTGCGGAGAGCTGGAAGAGGCGAGAAGCTCGGGCAGCCATACGGACCTCGGATCAAAAGATTTTGGTGGTCTTGCGAAAGCAGGAAGGTTGTGTCCCTTCGACTATAGCTAGGGAGGGAGGCTGCGCCAAGGAATTTGCGTCGGGTGGGGGATAGAAGCGGATTCCCTTTGTGCATGACGGATGGAATGCAAACCGGTCCTTCACTTCGTTCAGGATGACAACAAGTGCGGTTCAGGTTGTGCTTATCCCACCTTTGCTGCGCAAGATGGGGCACCCATTTTCTTGCCGGATTGAGATTGTGAGAAGCAGGCTGAGCTTAGCGCAGCGTGTCGAGAGGGGCCGGGTCCATGTCTGCGTAATCCTGATTTTCTCCGCCCATTCCCCAGCAGAAGCTGTAGGCCTGTGTGCCTACACCAGAGTGAATCGACCAGCCGGGTGAGATGACTACTTCGCGGTCTTTGATGAGGATGTGACGGGTCTCGTGAGGTGGCCCCATGAGGTGAAAGACGCGGGCGGCTGCGGGGAGATTGAAGTACATGTAGATTTCAGAGCGGCGCATGTGGGTATGCGCAGGCATGGTGTTCCATGCGCTGCCAGGGTCGAGGTGGGTGACGCCCATCACGAGCTGGCAGCTCCTGGCTCCGTCGAGATAGATGTATTTGCAGACGGTGCGGCGGTTGCAGGTTTCAGCGCTGCCTAGCTGGGTGGGTTTGGCGTCTTCGCGGCGGACGAGCGTGGTTGGGTAGCTGGCGTGAGCGGGGTAGCTGAGGAGATAGAAGACGGCTGGGGTGGCGGGATCGTCGGATGTGAAGGCAATCTCCGGATTGCCGCGGCCGATGTAGAGGCAGTCGAGGTTGGCGAGTGAGTATGTTTCCGCTCTGACGCGGACGGAGCCGGGGCCGCCGATGTTGAGTGCACCGAGTTCGCGGCGCTCGGTGAAGTAGCTGGCGCGGAGATCTGGGTCGGTGGGGAGCGTGATGGGTTCTGCGAGTGGAATGGCCATGCCCACGACGGCGCGGTCGAGGTCGATGTAGCTGAGATGGATGGCTCCGTGTTCGGCGAGGGATTCGAGGAGGAAGGTTTCGCGAAGCTGCGCGGTGTCCATGTGCGGGTAGCGAACGGGGTCGGCCATCAGGTAGGTCTTCATACATCTCCTCGAATGACTATTGGCGTCAGCACTCACTTTATGACGCCGGATGTGTCTGACGGAAGTAAAGGCGGCGGGTGTGGGCCCGTCGACAGAGGTGGGATGGCTGCATATAATTTCTTGAGACGTCTCAACGTCGATGCGGGAGCGGATGTGAAGCAGGCTGTGAACGCGGAAGTTACTACCTATCGGCGCCGGTACGGATGGACGTTGCTGTTTATCGGTGTGGGCGTGATCGCGGTATCGATCTTTACGCAAAGTTCTGTTTCGGCGAGCCAGAGTGCTGCTGCTACGCCTGCCGACGCACACCCTGAGTTTCCTGCAGGCGAAGGTCGAGAGACCGTGCTGCGGCTCTGTTCCCAGTGCCACTCGGCCAACATCATTCTTGCGTCAGGGCAGGACCGTGTCGGCTGGGAGAACACCATTACCAAGATGGCGCGCCTTGGAGCCAAGGGCAATGACGAGGACTTCAGCGATATCGCGGATTATCTTACGACCAATTTTCCGGCGACCGCGGTGAAGAAGGTTTTCGTAAATATGGCGACAGACAAACAGCTTGCGGACCTGCTGGGCATCAGCCAGGACGACGCGAAGGCGATGGTGGTTTATCGCGACAAGATGAAGGGCTTTACCTCTATCGAGGATATGAAGAAGGTTCCGGGTGTGGACGCGAAGAAGATAGACGCTGTCAAAGATCGCCTGATCTTTGGAGCTGGCTCGACTAAGCCTGCGACGCCGGCCAACTGAGCTGTTCGGGAATTGCGTCGGCGATCTGACTGACGATCCAGTACTCGGCATCGAGGCGGCCACGTGCCGGGAGCCACTTGTAGGTAGGCGTGTCGAGGAGCCGATTGCGCTCAATCATGGCGCGCTTTGATTCAGGGAACGGTGAGACGCCGAACTCCATGCCACGGGTGATAGTGCGGCCGTTCCAGGGGGAACCGAGGCGGCTGCAGTTCTCTTCCCAGATGCCCATCCAGGGAAAGTCGGCGCGTTTCCAGATATAGCTGAAGGCGAGTTGAGGCCGTGGCGCAAATGCTATGAAGAAAGCGTCTTCGCTCTGCGAGTCGGCTACGTGAGCGGTGTATCCGCTGGCCGGGGCTGTCGGGTTCATCTGGCGCAGGTCGGCATCTCCACCATCCGCGCGGGGGGGCGAGGGGCCAGGTGAATTCCGCGCCGGGCTGCAGGTAGGCATTGGAGCCGGGGTCCGTTTCAGAGACAATGGAGCGGCCCATGGAAGCGCGGAACTGCGTCGTTGCAGGATCGAGGAACGGCGGGCTCAATGTGACGTGCTGCGTCCATGCTATGGGGCGATCGAGCGCGGTGAGATTTTCAATGTGTTCCTGAATGCGTACTCGTTCGCCGTGTAACTCGATGGTGCGGGTGAGCTTGAGTTGCGCGAGGGATAGCGTCAACTGTGTTGTGAGCATGCCTGGCGATTCACTGATTTCGTAGGCATTGACGGAGGCTTCGCCATGCGCTGTGAGGCCTGCGGCTGCTTCTTCAGGCGAGGGACCGCCGAAGAGATCGAGGCAGAGGTTGTGGCCCATGATTCCGGCGAGGAGTTTGGCATCGACTCCGGTGCCGAAGGGGCCGGGATTTTCGCGGTCGAAGGCTGAGGGCTCGATGGAGGTCCAGTGCGGTATCCAGAGGGGACTGACGCCGGCGCGCTTGTCGAAGACCTCTGCGATGTGGCCGCCCTCTTTGAGGACGGTCACGCGCAGGATGTCGTTTTCAAGCTGTATGGCCTGACGGCAATAAAAAGTGTTTTCGCTCACGTGCACTCCCAGTCAGCTACGGAAGCTGCTTGAGCCATATGTTGCGGTGCCGGATCTTAAGGTTGCCGGGCCCTTCGATTTCAAGTGCGATCACGCCTTTGGCCTTAGCGAATTTGGGGTCGGTGTCGACGAGGACGGCCATGATGTGGCCGTTGATGATGTGGATGAGGGTGTTACCCTCGGCGATGATCTCGACCTGGTTCCATTCGCCGGGCTTGATGTACTGCTTGAGTTCATCCTGTGTGCCGAGCAGGGCGAGCAGTGTGGGCTTTTTGGATGGTTCGGTGGCTACTACCTGGCCGCGCCAAGCGATGATGCCGCGTAGGGAGCTTTGTTCGTAAAGCTGGCCGGTGTATTGGTTCTTGAAATCGAAATCGGCCTGATAGCCGGCTAGATTCCACTTGGCGTGTTTGCGGTTCAGCTCCAACTGTGCACGGAGCCGTTCGCCCTGCGCGGGTGGCACATCGTCGGGCACGGGGCGCAGGTTTGGCTCGACGTGGTAGCTGCGGTACTGGATGCCGCCGTTGGCCCCATCGCCTTCGAGCTTCATCTCCATTTTAAGCTCGAAGTTGGCCGGCTCTCCGCCGCGCCAGATGATGTTGGTGGTGCCGGAAGGATGCTCGGGGCTGGACTCGCCGACGATGGCTCCGTCCTCGACGTGCCAGACTTCGGTGTCTCCATCCCAGTTCGTGAGGGTTTTGCCGTCGAAGATCTGTGTCCAGCCTACGTGATCGTCGAAGTTGATCGGCTCGGGCTGGACGAAGTGGAAGGTCGGAATCTTCTTGGGAGCAGGCTTCGCCTGCTGTGCGGCGGCGCTGAATGAGCCGGTAAGGACCAGTGATGCGACGGCCACTGAAAATCCAGTTGCGATCTTGTTTCGACGAGATGGAGTTGCCATTGTTGTCTCCTTGCGGCAAACGGCGCGATTGCTATGCGACCGGTACTGTTTCCCACTGTTTTGTTTTTGCGGATTTCAGAACGGCGTCTGTAACGAAGTCGGTTGCGAGGCCGTCGCGGAATGTAGGTGCTGCGGCTTGCTTCTGGCCGAGAGCGGTGACGAAGTCGGCGACCTGATGGATGAAGGTGTGTTCGTAGCCGATTTGAAGACCGGGCACCCACCAGTTCTTCATGTAGGGGTGATCACCGTCGGTGATGTGGATGCTCTTCCAACCGCGCAGTTCGCTTTCATCGCGATGATCGAAGTAGGAGAGGCGATGCAGGTCGTGGAGATCCCATGAAGCGGAGGCGCGTTCTCCGTTGATCTCGAGGGTGAAGAGCGCTTTGTGTCCGCGCGCGTAGCGGGTGGCTTCAAAGAGTGCCATGGAGCCGTTGGCAAAGCGGCAAAGGAAGGCACTGGCGTCGTCAATCTTGACGGGCTCAACGTGGCCGGTGAGATTGTGCTTGCGCTCTTTGATGAAGGTCTCGGTCATGGCGGAAACCTCAACGATGGGGCCGTTGAGCCAGAGCGCCATGTCGATGTTGTGAGCGAGCAGGTCGCCGGTGACTCCGCTGCCTGCGATGGAGCTGTCGAGACGCCAGAGGCCTTCGCCGCCCTGAGGGAGATCCTGCGAGATGGTCCAGTCCTGAAGGAATTGCGAGCGGTAGTGGAAGATGCGCCCGAAGCGATCTTCGTCGAGGAGCTTCTTGAGGAGAACGACGGCGGGGACACGGCGGTAGTTGTACCAGACCATGTTGGGTACGCCGGCTGCTTCGACGGCGTCGACCATTGCCTTGGCTTCTTCCGCGGTACGGCCGAGGGGCTTTTCGCAGAGGATCATTTTGCCGGCTTTTGCGGCTGCGATGGCGATTTCGGCGTGAGTGTCGTTGGGGCTGGCGATGTCGATTACGTCGATGTCTTTGCGGGCGATGAGGGCGCGCCAATCTGTCTCAACGGATTGATAGCCCCAGTTTTCAGCGAAGCCTTTGACGCGATCGGCGTTGCGAGCACAGACAGCCTTAAGCACCGGGCGGTATGGCAGGTCAAAAAAGTGGGGCGCCTGAAGGAAGGCGTTCGAATGCGTGCGCCCCATAAAGCCATAGCCAACGATGCCAATATTCAATTCTTTCTTTGACACAGTTCGAATCTCTCAATCCCAGCCGTGCGCGTCGCGCACCTGAATCATTGTGGCGAGAATTTTCACCCACGTATCGGGCGAGGTCATCATCGAGTTGGGAAACATGCAGCCATCCCAACAGATGTGTTCGTAGGCGCGGGTGGGTGAGCCGTCGTCGTTGCGCATCCAGTAGCCGGCGACTTCGACGATATTCATTTTGCCGTTGGGGTCGTCAGGAGGGCAGTGACGCCCGGTCTTGTCATGCGAGCCCTGGCCTTTGACGGTGCCGTCGTTCTGCGCAACGTGGAAGTCGATGGTCCACGGACGCAAAGCGCGTGCGACCTGGCGCAAAGCATCGGTCAGGATGGCGGGATCGGCCCAGTCGTAGTTTTCAGGAAGGATGCGGCTTTCAGGGGAGTTGTAGCCCATGGTGTAGAGCATGGTGTGAGCCATGTCTGCCTGGAAGCCGAGAGTCTGCGGCCGGCCCACCTGCTCGAGCAGATCGACCATGTGCTTCCAGCCGTGCATGCCACCCCAGCAGATTTCGCCTTCGGCGGCGAGGCGTTCGCCGTAGCCCTCGGCGATGGTGCATGCTTCGCTGAAGGTTGCTGCAATGCGTTTGGTGCTAGCGGCGGGATCCACGGCCCAATCTGCCGGACCTGCTGCGGAATCAATACGGATGACGCCGTATTTGCGAATGCCGAGGTCGCGGAGCTTCTTGCCGATGGCGCATGCCTTTTTCACCTGAGTGAGAAAGCTGCTGCGCTCTTCGTCAGAGCCCATCGCGGAGCCTCCGCCGACCGGGGGCCAGACGGGGGCTACGAGTGAGCCGGCGACAAGGTTGTGGCCGGCAAGTTTATCGGCGAGTTGCTTTAGCTCGTCGTCGGTCGAATCGATGTCAGTGTGCGGCAGGGCAAGGAAGAGATCAACGCCGTCGAATTTTTCGCCGTTCACTTCTGCTGAGGCGGTAAGGCCGAGCATGGTGTCGAGATCGATGGCCGGCTCGGAGCCTGTGCCTTTGCCGACGATGCCTGGCCACATTGCGTTGTGGATGGCGGGAGATTTGTGTTTCGAGGTGCTCATCTTTGTTCTCTCTTGGCTTGCTTACTTATCGAGACTCATTTATCAGGACTCACTTATCTCGGCGCAGCGGCTCCGCATCCGGATTGCCGGGTCCAAAGTGCTTGAGGATTACGAGCGGATCGGTTGCGCTGGGGTTCACGATCTTTATGCCTTCGGCAGCTGCGGCGGCAGTGACGAAGAGCTCGTCTTCTGTGAGCTGGCCGAAGCGGATCATCGAGGGCGTGGAGACAGGCGTGCCGCCGAGAGTGCCGTAGCCCTGGGTGAGGATGAGGCCGTAGGCTGCTGCGTCTTTGATGGTGACAGTGCGGCCGGGGAGAACGGTGAGTTCCTTAGCGGAGTAATAGCCGCTGCCGTAGGTGATCCACATCTCGCGATAGCCGGCTTCTTCCATTTCCGCGACGGGGCGGACGGGCTGCGGATGGCGCTTGTTGGATGCGCCGAACTCGGGGTTCACGTTCGCTTCCCAGTCGAGCATGCTGATGATGTAGTCGAGGTCGTGGTGGTACTCGGGGAGGACGTCTTTGACGAGAAGATCCCAGGGAACGATGCGGCCTTCGACTTCCGACTGGAACATGGCGAAGACGTCGCTGTTGACCTGAGGCTCGTAGGTGACGAGCGAGCCGGGGGCATGCAGAATGCCTGGATCGATCTGCCATCCGCTGCCGGGCTCGAGACGATAGGCGCGGGCATGGAAGATGATGCCGTTGTCGCCACGATTCCAGTTCTCAAGGCACTTGCGGATGTCGTCCTTGGTGGTGCCGGGCTCGAGGCCCATATAGGTGTGGGGAAAGTTATTGAAGAGCTGGTTGTACTGCGGCGGGAAGTAGTAAGCCTCGGGCTTGCCTTTGAAGCCGACTTTGTTGGCGAATTCATCGCTCTGGTGCATGTGGTGCGGAATGGGGCCCATGTTGTCGAAGAATTTGCAGAGGAGGTTCCATCCGCCTTCGCGCTCCATGACGTCGGCACCTAGGAGGAGGTCACCTGCGGCTTCGACAGCGTCTTTGAGAAGGAACTTTGCACCAGCTGCGGGAAGCACGTAGCTGAGGCCCTCGTCGGGCGTGGTGGCGGGGCCATTGGAGGCTTTGGTAGTCGATGAGAACCAGCGCTCGTTGATGCCGCCGCGATGGCCGCCGAATGCGTAGAGATCGTCGGGATGAAGCTTGAGCCTTCGCCCTGGAATCATGAACGAACGAGGTACCCATGACGGCGCGAGTTTGAGGACTCCAGCGCCTGCGTTAACGGCTTCCTGGACAGCGGCTCGATTCAGCATTTCGTATTCTCCTGACGATTCTGGTGCGAATAACAACGTGTTTCTTCCTGCGTTAGTCGTGGCCTGGATGCGGGAGGTTTAGTGTTCCAGGCCGATTCCGAAGGAGTAGAGAACGTTGTTGTGATCTGTAAAGAACGCGTGGCTATCACCTACTGCGACGCCCGAGAGCTCTGTGTAGGTGGGGACTGCGTCCTTGCTTGAGAAGAGCTCTGCGCCAGTCGCGGCGTTGAGCACATGAAGCGTGGCGTGGGTTCCCTTGTCACCACCGGCGAGAGCGACGAGTACGCCGTTGGTTGTGCGCGGAGGAGCGGGATTGAGCATATCCTGCGAGACCCAGGCCGGCTCGAGCGTGAACTTGCCGTCCGCGCCTGTGAGCTTGAATGCGACGATGCCGCCGTGCGCAGTCTTGCCATTGCCCGAGGCGATGCCTGCGGAAACAGATGCGTAAACCCAGCCTGCGCCGTTTTTGTCTTCTGTGAATGCAAAGCCGTCCCATCCATGCTTTTCGCCGGACTTTGCCAGAGGAGAGGTTTCAGCGAGGGGCGTATGGTGGTCAGCGCCGCCGAGAGATGACGCGTCGAGCAGAGCGATGCTCCCGTTCTTTCCGGGGGCGATGATGAGTTGCTTCTCTTTGTAGGTAAAGGTGATGGGGGAGACAGCCTCGTAGCGGGCAATACCACCTTTAGGCGAGTACCAGTCTTTCACCTTCATGTCTTTGCCGACTGCGACAACACTGTCGGGATAGACGTCTGTGCTGGCAGTGCCGGGGCCTGTGACGATGATTGCATCGCCGGTCGGAGTGACTACAGGGCCGGTCAAGCCAAGGGGGTGTATTTTCTCGGTGGCATAGCTGGCGACGGCATAGTCTCCAGACGCAAGATCGACGGCCCAGACACCGTTTGAGACGCCGGTGCAGTCGCGGCCGGTTGCGGTGTAGATGGTCTTCGAGGTGAAGTTGATGCCGTAAGCGGCGCCGTTGGCCGCCGGGAGAAACTTCACTGGCGGCGCGAAGTCAGCGCCGGTGGTCATGACCTGCTCGTGGAGCATGCCGTCAGCCGTGAGGACGTAGATGCCCTTGAGGCCGAAGTAGCCGCCACCGGGTGCGACGCCGAGATGGCGCTCATTGCTCTTGGCTGGAGGCGGCTCAGGCGGCGGAGGGGTGCCGGGAGCGCGCCTGCGCCTGGCAGCAAAGTTGATAACGACGGGCGGCTCCATGGTCACGCCGAGGCTGGAGAGGCCGCACGCTGCAGACTGGGCGCCAGCGCTGTATTGCTTCTTCCAGACGATGCTTCCCAGCTCTGAGTCGACGGCGTAGAGAGTGTCGGCAGAGCTCCAGTAGGCGAGGTCTTTGAAGCCCTGGCCGTTGATAAGGCGACCGGCGAGCAGGGGCTCACTGAACGATCGTCCTGCCTTCGGGGCCTCACCAAGCTTG
>Ga0206933_1060_pt1 | contig 25488 bp, 26 predicted proteins | sample Alteio_BWOrgHeat_15_FD_152937 | JGI IMG/M metagenome (GOLD analysis project Ga0206933, IMG submission 152937) | Enriched cells from forest soil in Barre Woods Harvard Forest LTER site, Petersham, Massachusetts, United States -... | ecosystem: Environmental > Terrestrial > Soil > Temperate forest >... | reverse complement strand
CAAAGACAGCTACGGCCTTCTTCTGATCAGGGTCCCCGCTGGTCAGCACACTATTCATCTCAGCTTCAAGCCCAGCTCAGTTCCCAGAACAATTAGCCTCGCCATAAGCCTGGTCGCCCTCTTCCTCGTTCTGCTGGCTCTCCTCAGCCGACCCAGGTCTGCCTCTCGGACAAAACATGCCGGTGAATCCAACATCTCCAGAAACCAAACGCCAAACCAAATCTGATAGGCTGGCTGCAATCTTCATCAACTTCCTTTCGAGGCAATCGGATGGCACTCCCTCCACGCCTTCGGCTGGCGCTGCCCGCCGTCATTGTGTTTGCAGCTGCATCGGTCATTCAGGGCCAGTCCACGACACCGGATCCAGCGACCCAGCAGCAGGCCGCCGATCAGAATCCACCAGTTCCGAAGACCAAACATCCAGGCCCGGCCTGTCTTCCGCTCTCCGCGGCTATCTCCGAGGGTACCCCTGGACAGACAGCTCCATCGCCGCCGGGCCAGATCAATCAAGACGTCTGCATCCAGGCGCACGTTTACGATGTCGTTGAACTCACTGACGGAACCCGCTTCCTTGACGTATGCGCGGCCGATATCCCCGACGAGCAGTGCCGTTTCACGATTCTCAGCCTGCCCTCTGACCGCGAAGAAGTCGGCGACCTGCGCCGTTACCGCAACCAGAATATTCAGCTTCGCGGAACCCTGCGCTCCATGCGCGGACGTTTCGGCATCATTCTCAGCCATGCACGGCAATTCAATGGGGGGCCGGAGAAATTCAGGCCCAACCCACGCCTGCTACGCGACTTCAACGGCCAGTCCGACCGCATGCCGGTCCACGACCCAAATCTTGCCCGTACCGGCCACCACCGCAGCTTCATGAACACTCACGACCAGGAAACGCTGCCCACAACCAGGCGCTAGCCCTACCAGGGCCTGCCGACATGAGAACGCAGATCCTTGAGTGAGTACAACGTGCCTCTCCACATCACGCCGCCACGAGCTAGAGCAAGCGTCACCGACCGCAGATGCGCAAACAGAAATAGCCCAGCGGCGAGCGGATAAGCGACCACGTACCACGGCGGCACACGGGTCACCTTGCGGGCTGCTACATACAGTCCCGCGATCGCACCAAACTGAACCAGAGCCGCCGCTCTCGCCCAACCCCCAGCCCACAATGCCGCCAGCGGCCACACAATCTGCACCACAAGCCCGAAGCAGGCCAGCAGCGCTACAGGCGTCCTGAAACGGTAAAGCGCAAAGATGTTTTTCTCCAGATTGCGCACCACGCCCCAGGCCCCCTGCGACCAGCGCACCGCGGCCAGTCCCGGTCCCAGCACCACGCGCTGCCGGTAGCCAGCGCGCTTGATCGTCCACCCCAGGCGCAGATCCTCCACTACCTCCATGCGCAAGCCCTCAAAACCGCCCACAGCGCCATAAACACTTCGACGCACCAGATTGAAGGCGCCTACCCCCAGAAAATCCCGCGCTGCGGGATCAGCCACCCTCCACAGCCGCATCGTCCAAGTTGAGAGTGCGTGCATCGCCCCATGCATCGCCGCTTCACCCGGCGAATCCATCGTCCAATCCGGCATCAGCACCAGATGGTCTGCCTCGCAGGCCAGCGCGTATCGAAGTGCTAGCGATACAGCCTCTGGAGCAAAAAGCACATCGCCATCCGTAAACAAAATCCAGTCGGTCTCAGCAAGCCGAGCCGCCGTAGCCAGCGCATTAGGCTTGCCCAGCCAACTTTCAGGAAGCACTTCTATATGAATAACCTGTAGAGAATGGCTCCGATTGATGCGCCCGCCAGCTGCCTCTTCAAGAATCGCCTGCATGATCTCGCCCGTACGGTCGGTAGAGCGATCATTCACGGCAATGATCTGAAGCCTGACGCCCTCTGAGGCAAGCAGCGATCGGAGTGTTGCCGCAATCGACGGCTCTTCGTTGCAGGCCGGGACCACGACGGTTACCTGCGGCCGATCTTCACCTGTTCGCACTGGATCGGGAAGAACAGTCCTGTTCAGATCGTCAATGTGCCCTGAATTAAGCAGCCACTCGGACAGACGGAACACCCAACCGAGAGCCAGCGCCCACGCTGAAGCTGTAAAAAGCCAGTATCCAATTGGTCCGATTGCCGGAGGCGTCACGATTTGATTATCACCCGCCCGAAAAAGCAGCTCAGAATCGGCTGTCTCAGTTAGGCGGTGCGTTGGGCGGCGCCCCGGGAGGGTTGTTCTGCTGCGGTTGTTGCTGCTGTTGTTGCAGTTGTTGTTGCTGCCGCTGCTGAATCTCCTGCATCATCTGTTGCGGAGTACGGCCCGGTCCTGGTTGACCGGCGGGCACATTAAAGGGCTGCCGCTGGGGCTCTGGCTGCGGCTCCGGTTCGGGCTCATCCGGCGCATCGTCGTCGTTCTGATTGAGCTGGTGGGCTGCCGGCGCCGGTGTCTTGGCGTTCCCAATCTGCGCGGTAAGCACCAGTTCCCGTGGGGTTCCTTCGCCACGATCGCCAACCATAATCACGTTGTAACCTGAACCGTCCAGCAACTGGCTCAGTACGTCCCGCGCCGGAGCCGGACCGTAGCTGCCATAGATCCGCTGATCGTGCGGCCCTGACGTGCTCAACCCCTCAACCTTGACCCCGGTCGCAGTCGACACGTCGTGCAAGATCTGCTGAAGGCTTGAGTTTGAGGCAGCGATGCTCAGGTCACGCCCGTTCCACGCCACGGAAGCAGGCTTGGCCTCGTCATTCACGGGCCAGTCAGGCGGTGGCGGATCAGGCGGATGTGTTTCCACAGGGGGTGGCGCAGCCTTGGTCGCCTTTTTCTTGTGAGAATGCGTCTGAACATGCTGCGGCGCTGGTGATGCCACTACCGAGCCAGAATTGGTCACGGCAGTATTCGGCGTCTGCGCGAGCGCCGGCGAAGCACAGATCACGGCAAGCGCAATAGTGAGGATCGCCATTCCAGCGCGTCCATTCTCAATGCGTTCTGTCATCGATGACTCTGAACCCAATCCTGGAACCGATAGAGCCAACTCGCATGCCTCTTTCACCGCGCCCCACGTCAGTTACGACCACGTGGTGCAGCACTCACTGTACTAGACTATCAACTACCGGCAAACGTTCGCAGTACTCGAACTGACGCCATCGCGGCACAGGAGTAGTCGAAATGGGACCGATTCGGTCAGCGCGGCAAATTTCTCTTTCAGGATTCCTACACTCTGACCGTCCTCGTCTACGAGCGCTAACTCTCTTCGTTGCCTCTCTCACCTTCGTTACACTCCCTGCTCACGCGGTCAACTGCACTACCCAGGGCAGCCTCCAGCCCGCGGACCGCCAGGCACTCCTGACGACCGGCAACACACTCGCAAATGCCGTATCAACACAGAATTTTGACCTGCTGCAGTCCTCCCTGCTGCCCTCCGTCGTCGGCGAATGGGAAGGCATCCACTCTGTAGCCTTAGCCGCCAAACCGCTCGTGCAGGGTGGGACTCTGGCCTGGGGCGAAGCATATCTGCTCGATGCGACTGACCTAAGCGCTCCCAGCGACTCGCAGTTCTTCTGCACCAATCCAGACAGCACCGCCACCATAACCATCAATCTGCGCAGCCTTCCCCCGGGCAAATACGCGCTGATGATCGGTGATTATCCGGGCGCTCCGTTCTCCGGCCAACTGGCGCTCATCCTTGGCGCTGACCCAACTGCCGGCGGCAAGTGGAAGCTTGGTGGCATCTTCGTCCGCGAAGGCACACTCGAGGGCCATGACGGCGTCTGGTACTGGAGCCATGCCCGCGAGCTTGCGGGGAAAAAAGCCATGTGGAGCGCCTGGTACACATACGACATCGCGCGCTGGCTTCTGCTGCCTATTGATTTTCTCTCCTCGCCGCATCTTGAAAAGCTCAATCGCGAGCAGACGCAGACCGGCAGCAATCCCGCCGACGCGCTGCCGCTCACAGTCCCCGGCGTGGGAGGAAAGACCTGGCGAATCACGGGTCTGCATATCGACACCGCTCTGCATCATGAAGATCTTGCGCTGCTCTATGAAGGCTCAGGTATCACTGACCCTGTAGCCGCGCGAGCAGAAGCCGTCGCAGTCATGAGCGCCTTTCTCAAGCAGCACCCGGAGTTGCGCGATAATTTCCACGGCCTGTGGGCTTACGCGCAAAAAGATGGCAGACAAAGCTTCGCTATTGAACTTGCCATGCACGATATTCCATGAGCGGTTGCGCGGCTCGCTGCGTCTATTGAGTGAGCCACGTACCAGCAACGCGGGAGAAATCTTGTCGCAACGGGAGTTCCCTAGACAGCCACTGGTCGGCGTCGGCGCAGTTGTAGTCAATGACGACGGGCAGGTGTTGCTGATCAAACGCGGCACCGAGCCAATGCTGGGTCACTGGTCATTGCCTGGTGGGTTGCTTGAACTCGGCGAAACTCTCGCAGAGGGCGTCAAACGCGAAGTATTTGAGGAAACTGGTCTAATTGTGACCCCTCAAGCCATCGTTGAGGTAGTGGACCGCATCTATAGAAACAGTGACGGTGAAAAGCCGCAAGTTCGTTACCACTATGTTGTAGTCGATTTCTGGTGTCGAGTTATTGACGGCCAACTTAAGCCGTCAAGTGATGCAACTGATGTTGCCTGGGTCAGTCATGCCGAGTGGAAGGATTCAAATTTCTACTCGCTGGATTCAATCGCTGTGCAGGTCATCGAAAAAGGTTGGCAGATGGCACAGGAGGCAGGCAAATGTTCAGGGGCAAACTTTTTTGGCGGCTAAGTATTTGTTTCGTCATTTTAACGGTCTTAACCGTTGCGGTAGGGGCCGTTATTTATACACAACCTACCTGGGTGCTCGATCGCGTCGAGCGGTTTCGATTGAAAGCTGCTGGTGTTGAAAGCCATACCGTCATAGTTGACGGACATCGCATTCATTACTACGTCTGCGGACCAGTCTCAGGAGAGCCGGTGGTTTTGCTGCACGGCCTCGGTGGCCGTTCTGAAGACTGGATCAATCTCATTCCTTACATCAAAGAGGCGGGCTATCGAGTCTACACGCCCGACCTGCTGGGCTTCGGTCAATCTGAAGAACCCCACAATGCAAGCTATTCGATTAACGATCAGGCAAACATGGTCGTCGGCTTCATGGATACTGTCGGCCTTGAGCGCGTCGATCTTGGCGGCTGGTCAATGGGCGGATGGATCGCGCAGAAGGTCGCAGTCAATAATCCCGAACGTGTACGCCGTCTCATGCTGATGGATAGCGCAGGCCTTAACATTCCGCCCCGCTGGGATACTCATCTGTTTACGCCCACGACCCCCGCAGAGTTGGAACAACTTCACGCGCTCCTTATGCCGCACCCTCGCGCACTGCCTCGCTTTGTCGCGCAAGACATGCTGCGTATTTCCGCAAACTATGGATGGGTGATCAAGCGTGCACTCGCCTCAATGCTCACAGCGCAGGACGTTATGGATGACGACCTGCCCTCACTCAAGATGCCAGTCCTCATTCTGTGGGGCGCCGAGGATCGCATCACTCCGCTCAGCGAAGGCCTTGCCATGCATGCGCTGATTCCGCAGTCTCGTTTCCGTGTAGCTTCAGGCTGCGGTCACGTCGCTCCCGAAGCCTGCACCGATCGTTTTGGCCCTGAGATCGCAAACTTCCTGCGCAGTGCCTATCCTTCTTTCCCCGAAGGCCCGACGACGATTCGCGCTGGTCACTTAACACGCGTTTCCGCGTACCATGACCTGAACGTCGGAGAGTAACGGCGGGGCGCGATTGCTTACTCGTCGCCCTTCCAGACAAAGGCATCTTTCTGCGGCAGGCCAATGTGAGCCAGCACCCTGCAGACGAACTGTCGCGCCATTTCTGTTGAATCGACCGGGCGATTGTAAAACGCAGGAATTACCGGAAAGATCGTCGCTCCTGCGTCTGACGCCAGTTGCATATTGCGGAGATGAATCCGGTTAAATGGAGTCTCGCGCACGCACAGCACGAGCGGTCGTCTTTCTTTCAGCGTTACATCCGCAGCTCGTGCAGTCAGCGTGTCCGCGAGACCGTTTGCAATAGCAGCAAGAGTACCCATGCTGCACGGCAGAATAATCATTCCCTGCGAAGGGTAACTGCCGCTTGCGATCGGCGCGCCTATGTCGTTCTCGGGAAGTTGATGTATTTTCGTCGAAGAAGCACCGAGCAGCTTTTCTACCAACTGATTGCGCCCGCTGATCTCCAGTTCCTGCGCCAGCACACGCAGAGAATTTTCCGACGCGACAAAATGCACTCGTGTCACGCGCTCATCAGCCTCTAGCGCAATCAACAACTCACGAGCAAAGACTGACCCCGAAGCGCCAGTCATGGCGACAGTCAGATGCCACCCGCTGCTCACGCTGCTATATCCTCGCCCAGTACGCGCCCGAAAATAGCATCGACATTACCCAGTTGTCGCGTCATCTCGAACGTCTTCGCCAGTTGCTCTTTCGAGAGCAGAGCGGCAATCTCTGGATCGCTCGCAACCTCATTGCGGAAGACCAGGTCCTCTTTCCACGCGCGCATAGCATGGCTTTGCACCAGCCGGTAAGCGTCCTCACGCATCATGCCCGCTTCCGCCAGATCCAGCAGCAACTGCCCACTGAAAATGAGGCCGCCGGTGCTTTCCAGATTGCGCAGCATGCGCGCTGGGTACACGAGCAGCCTGTCGATCAGTGACGTAGTCTTTGTCAGCAGGTAGTGCGTCAGAATTGTCGAGTCCGGAAAAATAACCCGCTCCACAGAAGAATGCGAAATGTCGCGCTCATGCCACAGCGGAACATTCTCAAAGGCCGCCTGCGCATTGGCGCGAAGCACTCGCGCCAGTCCGCTGATCTGCTCTGAGATGATGGGATTCTTCTTGTGCGGCATCGCCGAAGAGCCCTTCTGCTTCTCGCTGAAATACTCCTGCGCCTCGCGCACCTCCGTGCGTTGCAAATGGCGCACCTCGACAGCGATCTTATCCAGCGTTGAGCCGATCAGCGCTAACACAGCAATATAAGCCGCATGCCGGTCACGCTGAATCACCTGTGTCGCCACCGGTGCAGCTTTCAGCTCAAGCAATGCGCAGATGCGCTCTTCGTGCTCCGGCTTAAGATGGCCAAAGGTGCCCACCGCGCCCGACAATTTGCCGACGCGCATGTCTTCCGCAGCCGCATCAAAACGCACCAGGCTGCGCTGCACCTCGGCATACCAGTTGAGCAGCTTCAATCCAAAAGTCGTGGGCTCCGCATGAATGCCGTGTGTACGGCCGATCGTCGGCGTGTGCTTGAACTCAAGCGCGCGCCGCTTCAGCACTTCGAGCAGCCCCACCAAAGCTACGCGAATCAGCTTCGACGCGTCCTTCACCTGCAGTGCCTGCGCAGTATCCACAATGTCATTCGAAGTGAGCCCATAATGCAGCCAGCGCGACTCGGCATCAAGCCCCTGCGCCTTCAGCGATTCAGACACCGCTGTGGTGAAGGCGATCACATCATGCCTTACCTCGGACTCGATCTCCTGAATGCGCGCCACGTCAAAGCTTGCCTTCGTCGCGATCGCTTCAGCAGCGGCGGCCGGAATCACGCCATCCGCAGCAAGCACCGTGCTCGCAGCCGACTCAACCTGCAGCCAGCAGTTGTACTTGTTCGTTTCGGTCCAGATGCGGCCCATTTCCGGCAGCGTATAACGCTCAATCAAGACAGGTCTTCTCCTGCGTGCTCTGTAGCGAGCAACCCTTTATTGTATCGGCAATGCATCAGCAGACGGGTTCTGTCGTGGCGATTTACAGCCGCGTGTGAATCCCGAACTTAGCATCCAGCTCGTCGTAGAGAATGCCACGCCCTGGCTTATAAGGTTGGAACCACTCGCCATCCAGCACCAGTTGCGGAATCGCGCGCTTACCCACCTGGCGAAGCACTTCATCGGAAGCCGAGGGGTCGACCTCGATGTCAATCTCCGTGAAGACAATACCGTGAGTATCGAGATACCGCTTCGTCTCTCGGCAATCGCGACACCAGCGCGCGGTATACATAAGAACCTGCATGACTACCATTCTAGCCGTTGGCCTGACTTATAATTGGCAAAAATAGCTCTAAAATCGCACTATGACCGCATTCGAGATCAAAGAATTGCTGCGTTTGAGAGCCCATCCGATGGAAGGTGGTTTCTTTCGCCGCACTTACACTTCGGAGCTTAGCGTTGAACTGGATCGCGGCCAGCGCGCTGCCGGCACCTGCATCTACTACCTCCTCGAGCCGGAGACCTTCTCCGAGATGCATAAGCTCGCATCGGATGAAGTCTTCCATTTCTACCTGGGCGATCCGGTCGAGATGCTGCAACTCTGGCCCGGCGGGCGAACCAAGATCGTCGTTTTGGGCCCTGACCTTGCTGCTGGACAGCACGTACAACTGACGGTACCCGCAGATGTCTGGCAAGGCACACGCCTCATCGGCAATGGCGAGGTTGCGCTGCTCGGCTGCTCGGTAGTTCCCGGCTTCGACTTCGCCGACTACACCCGCGGTAACTATGCGGAACTCGCTGCGAGTTGGCCTGAAGAAGCAGATCGAATCAGACAGCTTACTCGGCAGTAACCTTTCGCCGTTCGCGAAAGAAAGCTCTGAGCAGTTCGCTCGATTCTGCTGCCAGCAGCCCCGAATCGAGCTGCATCTGGTGATTCAAGCGGGGATGGTTAATCACCGAGAGCACCGATCCTGCAGCGCCTGCCTTGGGATCGGCCGTCGCATACACCACGCGATCCAGCCGCGCATGCACAAGGGCCCCAGCACACATCGAACAAGGCTCGAGCGTCACAAACATCGTGCAGCCATTCAGCCGATGATTGCCCAGCGCCTGTCCTGCCGCCCGCAGAGCCACTACCTCGGCATGCGCAGTCGGATCGTTATCGCGCAGCACGCGATTCTGCGCCCGCGTCAGCACTTCATCGCGGTAGACGATGATGGCGCCAACCGGCACCTCGCCAGCCCGTCCGGCGGCAATCGCCTCGTCCAGCGCTAATTGCAAATAGTCAAGATCGTTCATCCGTATGCTTTATTCTCGCACTTCGCATACAGGACAACCGCAGATTCAGCCCGCCGCCGGTTGCTGCTGGGTCATGCAGTGCAGCGTTCCCAAGCCCCACACCAGGTCCACCGCATGAATGCCGATAACCTCGCGGTCAGGGAAAAGCTCGGCCAGAATGCCAAGTGCCACGCGGTCATTGGGATCATGGAATGTGGGCATCAGCACCAATCCATTCGCGATATAGAAATTCGCATAACTCGCCGGAAGGCGCTGTCCGCGAAAGACCACCGGCCGTGGCATGGGCAGTTCCACAATCGTCCATTGCCTGCCGCCGGGTGTGCGAGAAGCCTTCAATCGCGCCAGATTCTCCGCCAGCGGTTCGTGATTGTAGTCCGTCGTGTCAGGCTCAACTGCGGTCACTATCGTCTCCGGGTCCACAAAACGTGTGATGTCGTCCACATGCCCGTGCGTGTCGTCGCCGGCAGTTCCCCGGTCAAGCCACAGCACCTGATCGATGCCAAGATAATCGTGAAACGCCTTCTCCAGCTGCTCGCGGCTCACACCCGGATTGCGCTGTTGCACTGGGCTTAACAGGCATTCCTCCGTTGTGATCAGCGTGGCCTGTCCGTTCACATCGATGCTGCCGCCTTCAAGCACAATGCGGTGCTCGGTGCCGTCCGCCAAAGTCACCTGAGGCTGCCATCGCGGCAGTTTCAGCAACCCCGCTACATGCGTCGGAACCTGATCATCCAGCTGCCAGTCGTCGTATTTCGCCCACGCATTGAACTTCCAATCTGTAGCCGCAACCTTACCTTGCGCATCTTTGACCGCATCTTTGACAAAGATGGGCCCGGAGTCGCGCAGCCACACGCGGTTCGTCGCCCAGCGATGAAAGTTTACCCGCTCCACACTGGCCCCGGCACGGCGCAGCGCGCTCACGGCTCGCCGCTCCGTAACTTCGTCATTCACCAGGATGTTTACGGTCTCTTTTTGTGCAAGCAGCCGCACGATCTCCGCATACACCCACGGAATCGCAGCAAACTTCCCCGGCCAATCGGAAGCGTTCTGCGGCCACCCGATCCAGGTACCTTCATGCCGCTCCCACTCCGCGGGCATGCGGTAGCCCAGCTCAAGCGGCGTTCCTGCCTGCAACTTGCTCATCTTTACTTCTGCTCCGGGAATGAAGGCCCGGCGTCAAGAAAACGCTGCGTGATCTGACCATAGGCGTCGATACGCCTATCGCGCAGGAACGGCCAGTTACGCCGTGTATCCTCAAGCAGCGTCGGATTGATCTCCGCGATCAGAATCTCTTCGCTGTCATGCGAAGCCTTCGCAATCACCCGTCCAAACGGATCGGCCAGGAACGAGCCGCCCCAGAACTCCAGGCCGAGGCCCTCAACACGATTACCCAGCACGTCACCCTGCTCGTGTCCTACACGGTTTACACCCGCGACATACACACCGTTGGCAATCGCATGTCCGCGCTGGATTGTCTGCCAGGCGTCATACTGAGCGATTCCAAACTCATCCTTCTCTGCCGGGTGCCAGCCGATCGCCGTTGGATAGAACAAAACCTCGGCCCCCTGCAGCGCTGTAAGACGCGCTCCTTCGGGATACCACTGATCCCAGCAAACCAATGTCCCAATACGGCCAAACGCTGTATCTACCGCCTGAAAACCGCGATCTCCCGGCGTGAAGTAATACTTCTCGTAATACAGCGGATCGTCAGGAATGTGCATCTTGCGATAGACACTTGCGATGGACCCGTCCGTGTGCAACGTGACCGCAGTGTTGTGATACAGCCCCGCGGCGCGCCGCTCGAACAGCGAAGCGATCACCACCGTACGCGTCTCACGCGCTACTTCGGCAATCACCGCCGTGCTCGGCCCCGGAATCGGCTCTGCCAGGTCAAAGAGTCGCGTATCCTCGCGCTGGCAGAAGTACTGCGCACGAAACAGTTCCGGCAGGCAGATCACGTTCGCGCCCAGCTCTGCGGCTTCGCGAATCTTCTTGAGCGCCGAAGCCAGATTGGCCTCGGGGTCCGGCCCCATGCTCATCTGGATTAGGCCAACCTTGTATTTGCGGGAATCCAACTTTGTTAACTGCGGCATTTCTTCTATCTCTCCAGCTCTCGCGCACAATCGCGCCGTTCCAATCTCTGAGTTTATCGCAAGGTGACTTTTCCAAGCCCAGGATTGGATGCTCAACACGCCGGATTGATGCAGCATTCACAAAACTCAGCGCCACAGCGCGGTACAGCCCAATTGCCACCCCTAAATTCAGGGTGTTAGCCTGATCATTGGCTCAATACAAATCTTATTTCCGCATTCCGAATCGTCGAAAGGAACAGGGGCAGATCAATGCAGAGTAGCTACAACGGATTGGCGTTACCCGCCGATGGCGCGCCGATTGAATACAGCAATGGACAATTTCAGATTCCCGACAATCCAATCATCCCCTTTATTGAAGGCGACGGAACCGGCCGCGACATCTGGAAAGCCTCGCAGCGCGTATTCGACGCTGCGGTCGAAAAGGCATACGGTGGCAAGCGCAGCATCAAGTGGTTTGAGATCTATGCCGGCGAAAAGGCCTATCGCCAGTTCAGCACCTGGCTGCCTGACGACAGCGTTAACGCAGCACGCGACCTGCGGGTCTCCATTAAAGGACCACTCACCACGCCAGTCGGCGGCGGTATCCGCTCGCTCAACGTCGCACTGCGCCAGATTCTCGACCTCTACTCTTGCGTGCGCCCGGTCAAGTACTACAAGGGAGTTCCCTCGCCCGTAAAGCACCCGGAAAAGCTCGACATCATTCTCTATCGCGAAAACACTGAGGACGTCTACTCCGGAATCGAGTTCAAGCAGGGTTCCGCCGACTCCGCGAAGCTCATCGACTTCCTCAATAACGATCTTCTCAAGGGCGGCAAGAAGCAGGTCCGCGCAGATTCAGGCGTCGGCATCAAGCCAATTTCCATCTTCGGCACCAAGCGCCTTGTCCGCGCAGCCATTCGTGGCGCGCTCGCTACAGGGCGCAAGACCGTAACGCTGGTGCACAAGGGCAACATCCAGAAGTTCACCGAAGGCGCTTTCCGCGAGTGGGGCTATGAAGTCGCCACGCAGGAGTTCCGCAGCCAGACCGTTACTGAGCGCGAAAGCTGGATCCTCGGCAATATCGAAGCCAACCCCAGTATCACCATTGAGCAGAACGCAGCTCTCATTGAGCCGGGCCTCGAGTTTGGCACCGATGAGTTCCGCGACAACCTCTATGCCGAGGTTCGCGAAGTGGTCGCTTCCATCGGTCAGAGTCACGGCAACGGCCAGTGGAAAAAGAAGATCCTCGTCAACGACCGTATCGCTGACTCTATCTTCCAGCAGATCATCATCCGTCCGGAAGACTATAGCGTCCTTGCCACCTCCAACCTCAACGGCGACTATATCTCCGACGCAGCTGCAGCTCAGGTCGGCGGCCTCGGCATCGCGCCCGGAGCCAATATCGGCGACGGATACGCGGTCTTTGAAGCCACCCACGGCACCGCTCCCAAGTACGCTGACAAGGACATGATCAACCCCGGATCGGTCATCCTCTCCGGCGTCATGCTGCTTGAATTTCTTGGCTGGAAAGAAGCTGCTGAACTCGTCGAGAGCGCGCTCGAAAAGACGATCGTCCAGAAGACCGTGACCTACGACTTCGCCCGCCAGCTCGACGGCGCAACGAAGGTAGGCACCAGCGACTTCGCCACGAAGATCATCGCCAATATGTAACCATTTTCTGCTCCTGCTCAGGATTACAACCTTATGGACTGTCATCCTGGGCGAAATGAAGGATTAGTTTTTGAACTTATGGAGGGAGCAGGGGCCTTGAGGCCCCTGAATACCCCGCGCTATCGAAGAGGGGCTTTAGCCCCGGAAGTCGCAAAGGAGAATCATGCGAAAGAAAGTAAGCATCGTAGGCGCCGGCAACGTGGGCGCCACCGCGGCACACTGGATCGCCGCCAAAGAACTCGCTGACGTCGTTCTCATCGACGTAGTAGAAGGCATACCCCAGGGCAAAGCTCTCGACCTGCTCGAAGCCATGCCTATCGAAAAACGCGATGTCCACGTCACTGGCGCTAATGACTACGCCGAAACGGCCAACTCCGACATCGTCGTCATCACTGCGGGCCTGCCGCGCAAGCCCGGTATGAGCCGCGACGACCTGCTGCACACCAACTACAAGATCATGTCCGACGTAGTCACCAAGGTCGTCGCACAGTCACCCGAAGCGATTCTCATCATCGTCTCCAACCCGCTCGATGCCATGGCTCAGGCCGCTTTCAAGCAGTCCGGGTTCAACCGCGAGCGCGTCATTGGCATGGCCGGCATCCTTGACTCAGCTCGCTTCCGTACCTTCATTGCAGAAGAGTTGAACGTAAGCGTCGAAAATGTTACAGCCTTCGTCCTCGGCGGCCACGGAGACACTATGGTTCCGCTGCCGCGCTATTCCACCGTCGCAGGCATCCCCATCACGGAACTGATCCCCAAAGACCGTCTCGATGCCATCGTACAGCGCACCCGCGATGGCGGAGCCGAAATCGTCAAACACCTCAAGACGGGCTCGGCTTACTACGCACCATCAGCCGCGGCCGTTGAGATGGTCGAGGCCATCCTCAAGGACAAGAAGAAGATCGTCCCCTGTGCCGTCTACCTGCAGGGCGAGTACGGCATTGAGGGTTATTTCATCGGCGTTCCCTGCAAGCTGGGTGCAGCCGGCCTTGAGCAGATCATCGAGATCAAGCTGACTCCGGAAGAAGACGCCGCTCTCAAGAAGTCCGCCGAAGCCGTCAAAGAACTCTGCGCCGTAATCGGCGTTTAGTCTCCTGGCACAGAAGCACCAGGTAGGGCTGCTCCACTCTGGAGCGGCCCTCGCTTTTTAGTTCCTTATCATCTTGCTGGAAATCTCCACACAAAGTTTGACAAATTCATCCACCCGCCGCCCCAAGACAGGGCCCCGTCCCCCGACTATCATCTCTCCGTTAACGGTAATTTTTCATGGCGGGTAGCTATGCCGGATGCGACACCCGCCCACGCATCTTTTCAATGCACTTCAGACCAAAACGGCACAACATTTTTGAGGCCTCTAAGGACGCATGATGATCAGGAAATCACTCCGCACCTCACTGTTCACGATTCTTATTCTTACGTTCACTGGCTTCGCTGCAAAGGCGCAAAGCAACTATGCGCTCATTCGAGGATCAGTACTTGACCCGCAAGGCCTCGCGATCCCCAACGCTCATGTGCACATCGTCTCCGTCAGCACAAACTCCGAGCGTGAGGTTAACTCCAACGCTGCCGGCCTGTATGAGATCGCCGGCTTGAAGCCTGGCCGCTATCTGCTCTCCATTCAGCAGGCCGGCTTTCAGAAAGCGGAAGAGTCGGTAGACCTTGAAGTTGGCCAACAGGCCACTCTGGATGTGCAGCTGAAGGTTGGTGCGGAGTCGCAGACCGTTGCCGTAAAAGGCTCCGCCGAGTTGCTCAAGACCGATGACGCCAGCGTCGGCGAGGTCGTCGATCAACGCTCTGTCGAATCCCTCCCCCTCAACGGCCGCATGCTCATCGACCTGGTGCTGACAGTCCCTGGCGCGCACATCAGCCACGGCGCAGCCACTGGCGATATGAATCCGCTCTATTGGCGGCCCGGTCAGCGTTCGGCCGTGAGCATCGGCGGCAATCGGCCTAACGCCAACTACTTTCTGCTCGACGGCGCCACCAACACAGACCCTACCTTCAACACACAGAATCTAAGTGCCTCGCCAGACGCGGTGCAGGAGTTCCAGGTACAGACAGGCAGCTATCAGGCCGAGATGGGCGGTGCAGGCGGAGGCCAGATCAACATCATTACCCGCTCCGGCTCTGCCCGCTTCCATGGGACAGCCTACGAATTTCTGCGCAACGGCGCGTTGGATGCACACTCATTCAACCAGATGGGCGGCTCCAATTTCCTCGTGCAAAATAACTTCGGCGCATCGGTTGGTGGCCCCATAACGCGCAAACATAAGACATTCTTTTTCCTGAATTATGAGGCTCTCCGCCACGTGCAGGACGACTCGATGGTGGATACCGTTCCCACTCCTGAGGAGGCCTCCGGCGACTTCAGTCAGAGCGGCGTGGATATCTTTGACCCCAACACCACAGCGGCCAATCCCACCTATAACCCCGCCCTGCCTGTGAGCAAGAGCAACCCTCAGTACATCCGTCAGCAGTTTGAATATAACGGCGTCAAGAATGTAATCCCGCCCGGTCGTCTCGGCTCCGCGGCGTCGATCGTCCTCAACAAATACACGCCCCAGCCCAACACTATGGATATGGGCGGCTCAACCATGATGGGCCAGCCGACAGTAATAGGAGCGGGCAATGATGCCAATAATTATCTCGACGTGCGCAAGGAACGAATGCTCCATGACCAGGGCACCGCACGCGTCGACCACAGCTTTTCTGACGGAGACACCGCTTTCCTGCGCTATTCCGCCTCTGGTGAACGCGGCTTTATGCCGACCAATCTACCGGGCTTCGGCACTTATCATGACGACCTGGCGCAACAGGGCGCGCTCGGCTGGACCCGTGTGCTCTCTACGCACATGGTCAACATCGCATCCATCGCCATTTCACGCCTGAGCATGGCTCACACCACTGAGAGCGCCAACAAGAACGACATCGTAAGCGAGCTCGGCATTACAGGCACTGGCTTTGGCGGTCCTGATGCGTGGGGCGCGCCCTATTTCAACATTCAGGGCTATTCTCCCATCGGCGATAGCTATATCGCAACACCCATGAAAGCGTGGGACACAGTCATCGAGGGCCGAGATACACTCAGTTGGCAGCTGGGCCGCCACAGCCTCAAGTTCGGTGGGGTCTATCAACGCTACATCTGGCCCATGTGGGGCTTCTTCCAGAATCGCGGATACTACCAGTTCACCAACGGATTCACCACCGAACACGCCCTCAACGACGGCACAGGATCAGCCCTGGCCAGCTTCCTTCTGCAACTGCCCGCTGCACGTCAGGGTCAGGCCGGCATTCCGCAGATGCAGCTCCGTCAGTGGTACGCCGATGGCTATGCTCAGGATTCATGGCGTCTCACCGCCAACACGACTCTCAACTATGGTCTTCGCTACGAATACATGAGTCCCTTGGTCGATATTCGGTATACAAACAGCAACCTCGACCTATCCAGCGGCGTGCCGCAGGTCTTCATCGGAGGACAAAACGGTTATCCGCATGGCCTCATGTATCCCAACCGTGCCAACTTTGCTCCGCGTCTCGGAGTCGCACAGAACCTGCCAAAATTTGGCTTGGTTGCACATGCCGCTTACGGTATTTTCTTCACCCCTGTCGACATGAACACGTGGTGCAATCAAAGGCATAACGTCCCCTACGTCTTCCCGGAGACAGCGCAGAGCGATCCCTATCTGTCGACAATCAACACACTCAACTTTCCCGCGCCGGTTCTCGGCACCACCGCCGTCAGCTTCACGGCATTGCAACTGCATGCCCCTTCCCAATACATCCAGCAATGGAGCGCCTCGCTCGAAAAGCAGCTTGGTTCACAAACCACGGTCGAGGTCGGCTATCTTGGCGCTGGCGGATGGCACCTGCAAAGGTCGCATCTCATCAACAACGCTCAGCCGGGCGCGGGCCTTATCCAGCCCCGCCGCCCTTTTCCCAAGATCAGCTTCGTACCCAACACGGTGTTCCCGGATAACGTCGACGTCGTCAGCACCACCTTTCCCGTCACTACCGTCAACCTGCTCGAAAACACAGCGCGCAGTTGGTATGACGCGGGCTACGTCAACGTACGCCGACGCGCTTCGCACGGCCTGAGCTTCCTCGCCAACTACACCTTCGCCAAGGCTCTTGAAAATGCGCCGGACTTCCGCTCGCCAATGTTTGAAGCTGCAACGCCGCAGAACAACGACGATCTCACCGCAGAAAAAGGGCCGGGCTGCGATATCCGCCATCGGTTCGCCCTGAGTGCCGTCTACAACTCCACGCCCTGGCGGCGGAACACCCTCACCACTGTGCTCACCCGCAACTGGCGCGCCTCAACTATCTACCAGGTCCAATCCGGATTTCCGCTCACCATCTCGGTCTTCGGCGACACAGCCAATGCTGGCACTGTTGTTGGTGAGAACCCCATTCGTGCCAATGCCACCGCAGAGAAAATCTTCGGCTCTAATACTCGCAACTCCACGACATGGTTCAATCCTGGAGCCTTCTCTGCACCCCCGGCCTACACGTTTGGAAACGTCGGCCGCAACTCTGTCTACGGGCCAGGCATGCAGACCATGGATATCGGAATTGCCCGTGAATTCAACATCGCTGAGAAGGCTCGATTCGAGACACGCGCAGAGTTTTTCAACGCGCTCAACCACACCAACCTCGGCACTCCAAATCGCTTCGTGAATACTTCCAGCTTCGGCAGCATCACCGAGGTCTCTACACCGGGCCGCGAAATCCAACTCAGCGCGCGGCTCTCCTTCTAGCCTCCCAAAGAAAACGGGCTGCACAGGAAAATTCTGTGCAGCCCGTTTTTCATCTCGGCTTGAAAGCAGTTGCAGTTACGCCACGCGCTCAATCACTAGCGACTCCAGAACTACCGGCTTCACCGGTTTATCTTGCGCACTGCGCGGCACGTTGGTGATCTTCTCGACAATATCCTGCCCTTCGATGACTTCGCCAAAGATGGTGTGCTTGCCCGTCAGCCACAGCGTAGGCACAGTCGTAATAAAGAACTGGCTGCCATTAGTTCCAGGCCCGGCATTGGCCATAGCCAACTTGCCCGGCTTATCGAAGCGGTGCGGTGAATCTCTCGTCTCATCCTGAAAACGATAGCCGGGGCCGCCCATGCCTGTTCCCGCTGGATCGCCGCCCTGAACCATAAAGTCCTTGATCACGCGATGGAAGATCGTGCCGTCATATAGCTTGTTCGAGGACTTCGCTCCCGTCACCGGGTGAGTCCATTCGCGCTTGCCCTCGGCCAGCTCAACAAAGTTTGCGACCGTGATCGGCGCATGCTCAGGGAAAAGACGCACCGTAATCTTGCCTTCGGTCGTGTTGAAGATAGCGTAGGTGCCTGGGGTCAATGCCATAAAAACTCCTCTTGTGCTGACGTTGTTATCGGTTGAGATAGATCTGAACTCACACGCCGTTCATAAGATCAAGTTACCGCCCTCTACTCGCCTGCCGGCCCGGTTGCTGGCTTTGCGGTGGACGGTGCGCTCCCCGCGGGAGATGGCGGCATCGGCTGCCCTTCCCGCACAATCGTCACTTTGCGTAGCACTACGGGTGTAAGCGGTTTGTCGTCCGCATTGCGTTCAACGCGGGCAATCGCCTTCACTATTTCCACGCTGTCCTGATCGCATTGGCCAAACAGAGAGTAATGCTGATTCAGCGTCTCGTAAGCGGCCTCCGTAATGAAGAATTGGCTTCCATCAGTGTTCGGGCCGGAGTTGGCCATTGCCAACTTGCCCGGTCCGTCGAAATTCAGATTCGGATCGAACTCATCCTCAAACTCATACCCGGGATCGCCCATTCCCGTGCCCGCGGGATCGCCTCCCTGGATCATGAAATCCGGAATTACGCGATGGAAGATCGTGCCGTCATACAGCTTTTTGCCATGCATCTTTTTCTTGCTTGTCGGATCGGTCCAGTCCTTGGTCCCCTCCGCCAGCGCGATAAAGTTCGCGACTGTCTTGGGTGTCTGCTTCTGGTAGAACTGGCAGGTAATACGGCCCATTGAAGTATCGAAAACTACCCGCGGACCGTTGGGGTGAATCAGCGCGGAAGCCTGCGGCATAGGTCCGTCAGGCAGGTCTTCCGCCGGCTTCGCAGGAGCCTGCGCAGGCGGTACGGAAGAGTTGGCCTGGGCCAACGAAACGGTGGATGCCGCAGCCAGCGTAAATGCCAGCGTGAGGAAGGAAGCGAATCGTGTCGGTATTGCGAAATTCATACAGTTGCAAGGGTAAATCACCACGCTCAAAGCCTGCTACTTCCCCTCATGCCATACCCACACAATTGACACCTCCGCATTGCTGCCGGTAGCGTGAGTGCTTTACCGCTAACCTCCGGTTCAAGGCGTTCATGTCTCTGCTGCACACAACAAAATGCATTCTCACAGACAGCCAGTTCCTTGCGCCTTTCGGCATTCTACTCGCTGGCATCGCGCTGCTCATCGCGCTTCATTAGACCGTGAATACTACTCTAACCAAACCCGGTCGCAAGGGAATCTCCCTGCACCAGCTCGGCGTAATCTCAGGGCTTACTGCCGGCGTATGGCTGGGTGCAGCTGAAGCTCCCACCAAGCTGGTCAACATCGGCCTCTCGCCTTTCACCATCTCGCTCTGCATGGTGGCCGGTGTATTCACTGCGCGCTGGACCCTCCCAACACTGCTCAAGGGCACCAGCTTCGTCGCCGCGGACCTGCGCAGCAAGAGCCACCTCGTCGTCTGGGCGCTGCTTGCCGGCGCGCTCTGGGCCGTAGCCAACACGCTCACGGTCTACGCCATCCGCGATGTCGGCCTCGCCATCGCCTTCCCTCTTTGGAATGCCAACGCGCTGGTCGGCCTCTTCTGGGCGCGCATCCTCTTTCGTGAGCTCGAAGGCGCCGGAGCTAAAGTTATCGCTCGCGTCCTCCTCGGCGCGCTGGCCACTGTCATTGCCGCCATCATGCTTGGCTTCAGTAGCATGCATTCAAGCAGCGGCGCGATCCCACACCATGCCCTGCAAGGAGTACTCGCCGCCATCGGCGCCAGTCTCATGTGGGGCACCATGTATGTTCCCTACCGCAAGGCCTATCTCAGCGGCATGAGCCCGCTTTCTTTCGTAACTGCCTTTACCGTTGGCGAACTCGTCACCATGCTCACGCTCGCCGTCACTCTCGGCGGCGGGGCAACCACCATCCTCGCCGAGCTGCATCAGGCACAGGGCGTCCTCTTCTGGCTCTTTCTCGGAGGCTTCGTCTGGGTCGTCGGCGATCTCTTCCAGCAGTTCGCCGCAAAATATCTCGGCATCGGCCGTGGCATTCCGCTCTCCAACACCAACCAGCTCTGGGGTCTCGCCTGGGGCGCGCTGGTCTTCGGTGAACTCGCCGGGGCCGACCGCCTCCACAAGTTGCTCATCGTTTCAGGCTCACTCGTCATGGTCAGCGGAGCCGCCCTCATCAGCTCGGCTGTCGCTACCGCCAATGAACAAACCTCGCGCAAACGCGCCATCCTGCGTGAGTGCGACCGCTACCATCTGGAGCACGCAGAAACACTGGCCGCCGTCGAGGGCGAGGTCTACGATGCTGCACAACCCCGCCGCTGGTGGGACTATCTGATCGTTCTGACCGCCACATCCATATTCATTTATCTCGGGAAACACGCCGTTTATCCCGCCCTCCACATGAATTCCTTGTGGATCATCATTCTCGGCGCGATACTGCTCTTGTCCCTGCTCATCGGCGGCATCAGCTTGCGCCGAACTCATTTTTCCTGACGGAGCCAGCCACTTCGATGGAACTTCGCCCGCCTTCTGCCACTCGCCTGCTCAACCTCGACGCACTTCGCGGCACTGTCATGATCATCATGGCCATCGATCATGTCCGCGATTTCTTCGATCACTACTCCATGTCCTTCTCGCCCACCGATCTGGCGCGCACCACCCCAATCATGTTTTTCACGCGCTGGATCACGCACTTCTGCATGCCCGTCTTCATGTTCGCGGCAGGCGGGGGCGCCTACTTATGGTGGCAGCGCAGCCGACGCACCAGCGGCGAGTTATCGTGGTTCCTGCTCACGCGTGGGGTCTGGTTTCTTTTGCTTGAAGTCACCGTGATGCAGTTTGCCTATAACTTCAATCTCTCGCAGCAGAACCTCGTCCTGCTCCTCGTCCTCTATATCTTCGGCGCCTGCTTCGTGCTGATGGCCGCGCTCATCCACCTGCCGCTGCGCTGGCTCGCCGCCTTCAGCATTGCTGTCATCGCGCTGCACAATCTTCTCGACCCCATCCGCGCCGACCGTTTTGGCTCCGCCGCCTGGGCGTGGAACGTGCTTCATCAGCCCGGCGTTTTCACGGCCGCGGGCAGGCTGATTCTCGTTGTCTATCCGCTTCTGCCTTGGATCGGCGTCATGGCTGCCGGTTTCTGTTTCGGCTGCGTCTTTACCCTCGACGAATTCGCTCGCCGCCGCATCACTCTTCGTCTTGGCTTCGGGATGACAGCCGCGTTCCTGGTCATCCGGGCTATCAACATATACGGAGATCCTTCACGCTGGTCGGCGCAAAGTTCCATCACCTATACGGTGCTGTCCTTCTTCAACTGCACCAAGTATCCGGCCTCGCTCGACTACATCCTCATGACTATCGGTCCGGCACTGCTGCTGCTTGCCTGGTATGACCGCTTCTCATTCTCCATAAACAATCCGCTGATCGTCTTCGGGCGCGTGCCGCTCTTCTATTTCATCCTGCATTTCTACGCGATTCACGCGACGCTGGTCGTCATGTCATGGATTCGCTACGGCCACGGCGCATTCGCCTTCATCTTCCAAGCCATACCGTCAATGGGCGGGCTGCGGGAGGCCTATCCCGCAGATTTCGGCTATCCGCTGTGGGTCACCTACGCGGTATGGACCGGCCTCGTTATAGCCCTCTACCCGCTTTGCCGCTGGTTCACGCACATCAAAGCCACGCGCCGGGATCGATGGCTCAGTTATCTCTGAAAATAGCGCCAGGCTACCTGTGAGGCCCGCAGGAACCGCGAAGACATACGGCGTCGCTTGCCTGAAATGGGCTCGCCAAGCGCCGCTCTCAAAATTCCATGTTAGGAAGACTTACTGCTCTTCGTATGCACAATGGAGATCTGAGTTTTGCCCTCGTTCTGCGATGGCTCTCCGCTGATCGTCACCATCACAGTCTCTTTTTCGCCTTTGTTCACCGTCAGAATTGCGCCCGACGGAGTATCCACTACCGAAGCCTCGCTACCAAATCTGGACTTATAGAACTCCAGTACCTGATCCTTCGAATCTGAAGTCAGGAAGACGCCCGTCACCATCGACTCGTTGGGCGTATCCATCTTCATGCTGCCGTGGCCGTTGGTCGCGCCCGGATAGATGTCCGTCCCCAACTCCGCCGCGCTGTATGTCTTGTCCTTGCGGGTGCTGATGCTTCCGCCCGGAGTGTGAAGGGTCATATTCTCACCGGAGCTATCCACATGCACCGCGTGGGCTACGCGCCAGATCGTGAAAGCAAAGATGCAAGCACCCAGAATGCCCAGCCCCACAAAGACCGCCACGATGATCAGGATGATCTTGACCGCACTCGATCCAGAGCCCCCAGGAACTGGAGCAGGAGGCTGCATGGGAGGTGGCATCGAAGGTTGCATCTGGGGAGGCATCACCGCCGTCCCCTGCCCCGTCGGTGCCCCGCATGCCGTGCAGAATTGCTTATCAGGCGTTACTTCGGCTCCACATCTCGTACAAAAGCTGGCCACGATTTCTCTCCTCGCCGTTGATTCCGCAGGCTTATTTCTGGTTTGGATTTCCGGTTGCGTGCAACTATACCGCACCTTCGCGCAGAGTGTCCGTCTTTTGCGCAGAATTTTCCCCTGCTGGAAGAACCAGAATCGCCCACACTAGCAATTGTCCCGTTCCGGGTAACCGGACTTGGCAGCCCTCCAGGCGGCAGATTGAAGATTTCGTTTGACTTGAGGGCTTCTATCAAATATGTTGAGTGCCCATGAATCTGTCTCCCGTTACGCCTGATTCGATCGCGATCACGATCGTCTACTCCATCCTGATCCTATGGGGTGCCTGGATCGGCGTGCATCAGATTTATCAAGGATTTTGCCGCCCCCAGGAACTGCTGAATCCGCTCTTCGGAAACAGGCAGGCGATCAAGATATTCACCTTTCATATCATCGTCGTGTCGCTCGATCTCTTCGTTTGCGGCCCAGTCTCTCTGCACTACAAGAGTCGGCTCTGGTACTGGGGTGGACGCATCGCGCTGATCCTCTCCTCGTTTTCTCTGGCTTCGTATTTCAATCGCAATCCGCAGTCCTTCGGTCATTTCATCGGCTACTGGGTACGCTTCCGCAACTTCTTTGAGATATCGCTGCATGTGCTCGTCTCTGCGCTTGCCGTGAACTGGTTCTATTACTACGGCCTGCTCTATTGGCTGGTCGCTTATCGCTATCTCGATGTGGGTCCGCGGCGCGCCATGCAGAAGCTTTACAACACGCCGGAAAAGAAAGCCGCACGGCCTTGGGCGCCTATCCTCAACTGGGTCGTTATCTTCACGATCTACATAGCTGCCGCGTGGGCCGTCTACCACCAGAAAATCATCTACGCAGCACCGCCCGATCCGGCCCAGCCTGTTCACATCGCCAGCTTCTGGGAGTATCTCCTTGTCGGCGGCATCGACGTAGGAGTTGCCCTCATCGCCTGGGAAATGATTCGCAAGTACACTGGCCCAGGTCCTGCCGAAGCACTTATACCGGCCAACGCAGAGCACTAATACCTCGAGGAAAGAACGACATGCTCAATCTCGATATCACCAAGTCTTTGGCACCCATCGACGACCTTATCGCCGTTACCACAAGCCCTCGCCAGCGCTACCTCCTTCTCGCATACGCGCGACATCTCTATCTCGAGATGTCAGGACGGTATGACGACGTACTGGCAGACGACATGATGGTTGAGAATCCCGTCTATAACCTGCACGCGCTGGGATTCAACACCACCATCACCGGCAAAGACAACGTTCGTAATCTGTATAAGTTCTGGGCTGAAACTAACCAGACTGTTTTCTACGGCGAAGGCTTGCAGGTAGCCGTAGCCGATAACTTCGTCGCACTCACAGTCACGGCGCATCAGCAGGTCTGGGGCGGTTCTATCGTTTCGTCGAAAGCTCTGGGCTTGTTACCCAAAGGGCTCTCGTCCGAACTGCTGCTCGGCATGCTCAAACTCAAAGGTATGAAGGCCGAGCCCGACTGTATGTATCTCTATTCAAATTTCGAAGAGACGATCTGGCCATATGACGATCGCGGCAGACTCCTGCGCGAAGACGTGATTGAGCCAAATCCACAAAATGCCAAGATCACCAAGCTTGACCCCAAAGATGTACTGACGACAGCGCAGGCCGCCGCTCTGCTAGCACCATTCATCAAGCCACTGCCCAACTTCGACGAGTACGTCTTGGGCAAGAAGCCTTAGCCCCTGTCTCGCCTCAATGAAAAAGCCCGGATCTCGCGATCCGGGCTTTTTCTTCTCGCAACTGAGACGAGGTTGCGCTCCAGTACGAGCTATCGGAGTTACGATCGTGCCGTCGAATGCTTTCCAGGCTTGACTTCGATTTCATTCACAACCTGCTGCACATTCTGGATCCCCTTCGCCAGCGTTTCTGCTTCCTTCTTCTGAGCCGTTGTCTTTACCGATCCCTTCAGCACCAGCGTGCCATTCTTTGCTGAATAGCTGATGCTTTGGTCGTTCAGATTTTTGTGCTCTTTCAAAGACGCCTTGAAGTTATCTTCAATCGCGCTGTCCCGATTCGAAGCCACCGATCCAGCCTGACCTTCGCCGACAGGACGAACGCCGATCTCATCCGCGATCGTGTAGTCGGGAGCGGACTGCTTGGCCAGTGTCTCGGCCTGGTTCTTCTGGTCCTGCGAGTCCACATTACCGGTTAGCGTCATCACGCCCTTCTCGCGATCCTGTGAAACGCTCACTGCGCTCAGGCTATTGCTACTCAGTGAGTTCGTCACTGCCGGCTTCTCGTCGGCAAACTTTGTCTTGTTATTGCATCCCGCCACGAGCATGGCGCCCGCCATTACAACTGTTCCCGCAACGTACCACTTGCCTGACTGCATCGCGTTCATGTACTTCCTCACTTTCACACATCGTCTTTACTGCTCAAACCAACCCGTGAGATGCACACAAACAAAACCACGGCACGCCTCTGTGTTCAGAATTGGGCAACGTTCGCGCCTCTTTGAATAACTCCTGAGATTAAGCGCAGTTCACCGCCCAGCCGTACACCTTCGTGCATCCTCTGTGCATCGGAGTTGCAGGGAGAAAACCAATGACCTATTCCGACGAGCATGTTCTGGATCCTGTACCCGGCATTGACGAACCTGAACCGGATATCAATCCGGAAACCGATATCGGCGAACCCAACGAAGACCCGAACATGGAGAGGCCCAGCCACGACGAGCCTGTCGAAGATCCGGAGACTGAAGATGACATCATCCATGGAGTAGATGACGATCCCGACGACGGCCTTCCACCTGAGGATGAATCAAGAACAAGATAGAGCTGACGATAAGCGATGGGAGCGGGATTTGAGCCGGCACAAAGTACGGCAATTACCTGGGCAGCGCCAACAAATCCCGCTTGTAAAGATTTCTATAAAGAGTCTTCGTAACCTGGTAGCACTGGCACGCAGTTCCTTCCAGCTTGTCTCTATCTAA
>Ga0206933_1058_pt1 | contig 25720 bp, 36 predicted proteins | sample Alteio_BWOrgHeat_15_FD_152937 | JGI IMG/M metagenome (GOLD analysis project Ga0206933, IMG submission 152937) | Enriched cells from forest soil in Barre Woods Harvard Forest LTER site, Petersham, Massachusetts, United States -... | ecosystem: Environmental > Terrestrial > Soil > Temperate forest >... | reverse complement strand
ACGTGACCGCGCGGCCTTCAGGGACGTTTACTTCGAGCCTTTCATCCAAAACGATCGCACCTTCCAGAAAATTGTATTCAAACCAGAATTCACCGGCTGCGAGCGGCGTAATTAAGCGCGTCACGATTTCATATTCGAGCGTGTCTCCGGCGTGAAGAGACGGCACGGTGATGTGTTTCTCTTTGTAGTCGGTGTACATCGGCGCGTCGCGTTCAACACCTGCGGTCATTTCTTTTACGGCATCCGAATCCGCGGTCACGGTAGTTCCGTCAGCTTTATGGACACGCACAGTGCGAACATCCATCTGCTCGTTCCCGGAGTTGTAACCGAAAACGAGTTCGCCCAATTGCTTGACGCCGGCGTCACTCTGCACATGGATGCGAACCGATAGATCGCGTTCGCTTGTGCCATCATTTTCGAAGCGCGCGATCGTGACGTATTTTTCGACTACGAAAGCTTCTTGAGAATAATTAGCAGCAGAGGATTTTTGAGGCGTTGTATCAATCTGGGAAGGCGTAGATGCCGGATGGCCTTGTTGTGCATCAGTCACAACGGTGGTGAAAAGGGCGCACAGCAAAACAGCCCAAAGGAATTTCATGGATGCTCCAAGTTCTTGGTTACGCCAAATAAGTTTAGGCGGCTTCCTCATACTAGGTAAAGGGTTCCTGGCGGTTCTGTGAGCAACTTCATATCAATGGACGTCCCGCGCCCGCATATATCTCTTCTTACAACATAACTTACGGAATCAGTTTAATTCTTTTATTATCAATAATTTATATGAATTCAAGCATTTGAAGCTCAAATTTAGTACACTGCTAAATTCGTCGAACTGAATTCATATTATTGCCAGACCACCAAATTTATTTCATATTTATTTCCACAGGGAATCGAGTTGACAATACCCTTTATTTTCCCTATACTTCCGCGGTTGCGTTGGGGTCGTAGTCCCAACCATGGATTAGGGAAGTCTTTCCGCCCCGGAACAAAGAACGAAGGAACGGGGACAGAAAGAACGGCCGAAATGGGGCGCCAGCCCCGCAAAGCCGTGTGAGCCTCTCCGCTAAGAAGTAGATGGAGTTCACTCCTCGGGGTGAAGCAACATCGCGGAGTACCCTGGTAATTCCTTCAGGTAATGGCGGCCTTTTCTGTTCATTCTTGTGCAGAGTTCTGCGCGAGGGGATTTGCCGCGCGTTGAATTTTGCTGGAATTGGTGTCGTTCGAGGGGAGATTAAGAGTGCCGACGTTTTCACAGCTGGTGCGAAACGGACGAGAGCAAATACGGACGAAGACGAAATCGCCCGCGCTCGAAGGATGTCCGGAAAAGCGCGGTGTTTGTGTTCGCGTTTATACCCAAACGCCCAAGAAGCCGAATTCGGCTCTGCGAAAAGTCGCACGAGCCAGGCTTACGAATAGCGCTGAAGTGACGACGTACATCCCCGGCATTGGTCACAATTTGCAAGAGCACTCGATCGTGCTCGTGCGCGGCGGACGTGTGAAGGATCTGCCGGGTGTTCGTTATCACGTAATTCGCGGAACTCTTGACGCGGCAGGCGTTGAGAATCGCAAGCAAGGGCGCTCGAAATACGGCGCAAAGCGGCCCAAAGCCGCGCAGAAGTAGGAGAGCGGAAAGATGCCACGTAAAGGATGGGTTCTTCGCCGAAAGATTCCGGGCGATCCGGTATATGGAAGCGACCTCGTGCAGAAGTTTATCTCGAGCATGATGTACGACGGAAAACGCGCCACGGCTCAAGCGATTTTTTATAAGGCGATGGATCAGGTTGCAAAAACGACGAACGACGATGCTTTCAAGCTGTTCAAGAAGGCCGTGGAAAACTGCAAGCCGATTCTTGAAGTAAAGACGCGACGCGTGGGCGGCGCGAACTATCAAGTGCCAGTGGAAGTAAATCCATTTCGCAAGCAATCGCTGGCGATTCACTGGCTCGTGTTGTATTCCAGAACGCGCGGCGGCAAGACGATGACGGATAAGCTAGCAGGGGAAATTGTGGACGCTGCGAATGGTCGCGGCGGAGCGGTGAAGAAGAAGGAGGACGTGCACCGTATGGCGGAGGCTAATAAAGCCTTTGCTCATTATCGCTGGTAACGGACCGTAATTATTCTAATGGCGCGCCAAGTCCAAATCGAGCACACCCGAAATATTGGGATCATGGCTCACATCGATGCCGGGAAGACCACATCGACAGAGCGGATCCTCTTCTATACGGGTGTGACTTACAAGATCGGTGAAGTCCATGAAGGCACCACGGTCATGGATTGGATGGAACAAGAGCGCGAACGCGGAATTACGATCACGTCTGCGGCGACGACGGCGTCCTGGAAGCGCTTCGACAAAACTTACCGCATTAACATTATTGATACGCCGGGCCACGTGGATTTCACTGTCGAAGTGGAACGCTCCCTTCGCGTCCTCGACGGCGCTGTAGCTATTTTCGATGCGGTTGCAGGTGTTCAGCCGCAGTCAGAAACGGTTTGGCGGCAGGCAGACAAGTATCGAGTTCCGCGTATTGCCTTTATCAACAAGATGGACAGAATCGGCGCGGACTTCGATCATTCGGTACGTTCCATGCGTCAGCGTCTTTCAGCCCACCCGGTTCCTCTGCAATATCCCATTGGAAGAGAAGACAATTTCATCGGCGTCATTGATTTCATCGAAGAGCGCGCCATTATCTGGAAGGACGAAACGCTCGGGGCGGAGTACGAAATCCTGCCCCTCGAAAAACTTTGGGATGCGGAGTATCTGAAAACTCGGCCGGAGCTAGAGACGGCTGTGCGAGCATCGGCGCTCACGCCTGCTTTCTACAAAGAACATCGCGAGAAAGTCGTCGAGTACATTGCCGAACACGATGACGCCATCCTTACGAAATATTTGGCTGAGCACAAACTGGAACCGGCGGAATTGCGTGCTTCCGTTCGTCGCTCGACGATTGCGCTGAAACTAGTTCCCGTGCTGGCAGGATCTGCGTTCAAGAATAAAGGCGTCCAGCCGTTGCTTGATGCGGTGGTGGACTTCCTTCCTTCGCCGGGCGATGTTCCGCCAGTCGAAGGTGAAGATCCGAACGGCGATGAAGCTGTTCTGCGCCGCGCATCCGATGATCAGCCTTTTGCGGCTTTGGCTTTCAAGATCATGACGGACCCTTATGTGGGCCATGTGACCTACATCCGCGTTTATTCCGGCGTGCTGAAGACTGGACATAGCGTTTACAACTCGACAAGAAAAACACGCGAACGCATCGGGCGATTGCTCCGCATGCACGCGAACAAACGCGAAGAAATCGAATCTATCGAAGCGGGTGACATCGCCGCCTGCGTAGGTCTTAAGAACGTGACCACGGGTGACACGCTGTGCGACGAAGAAAAGCCCATTGTTCTTGAGTCCATTGATTTCCCGGCGCCTGTGATCTCAGTGGCCATTGAGCCGAAAACGAAAGCGGACCAGGAAAAGATGGGGACGGCGCTCGGAAAACTGGCGCAGGAAGATCCTACGTTTCGGGTTCACACGGATCATGATACCGGCCAGACGCTGATTTCCGGAATGGGCGAACTGCACCTCGAAATCATCGTTGACCGCATGATGCGCGAATTCAGCGTGCAGGCGAATGTCGGCCGGCCGCAAGTAGCTTATCGCGAGACGATTACGAAAGTTGCCGAAGGCGAAGGAAAGTACATCCGCCAGACCGGTGGCCGCGGCCAATACGGGCATGCCGTGTTATCCGTTCATCCGCTGCCTAGCGCCGGGCACGAAGACATGCACGAAATGTCCACGGAAGAAATTGACGAGCTGTCGAAAAGTGTGGCAGGCAAGGGTGGTAAATGGCATTTCGACAAGGAACATCGTCTGCTGTTTGTGGATAAAGTTGTTGGTGGCTCGATTCCTCGAGAATTCATTCAGCCTATTGAGAATGGTGTGCGCGAGGCAATGGAAACGGGCGTTCTTGCAGGATACGAAATGGTTGACTGTGCCGTGGTTTTGACGGATGGCAGCTATCATGACGTGGACAGCTCGGAAATGGCGTTTAAGATCGCTGGATCCATGGCCTTCAAGGAAGCTTGCAAGAGGGCCAGTCCGAAATTGCTCGAACCAATCATGCGCGTAGAAGTGGTAGTGCCGGAGGAATACATGGGTCCTGTGATTGCGGACCTGAATTCTCGCCGCGGCCAGATGCAGGGACGGGAATCGCGCGGTGGCACCGAAATTATTAACGTGCAAGTTCCGCTTGCCACTATGTTTGGCTACGCCACGGAAATTCGCAGCCGTACGCAAGGGCGCGGCAGTTTTACGATGCATTTCTCGCATTACGAGCAGGCACCGGCATCGGTGTCGGAAGAAGTGGTCGCGAAGGCAACGGGCAGAACTGTAAGGTCTTAATCTTTACCGGATTTCAGGTTTGGGATTTTGGGAAATTAAGCTGGCACGCTTAGGCGGAGGAGCCTTCAGACATGGCGAAGGAGAAATTTGAGAGAAGTAAGCCGCACTTGAACGTGGGGACGATTGGGCATATCGACCACGGGAAAACGACGACGACGGCTGCGATAACGAAGGTGTTGTCGAAGAACAATCCGAAGGTGGCGTTCCGGGCGTTTGATTCGATCGACAACGCGCCGGAAGAGCGGGAGCGCGGAATCACGATCGCGGTGTCGCATGTGGAGTATGAAACAGCGACGCGGCATTACGCGCACATCGATTGCCCCGGCCACGCGGACTACGTGAAGAACATGATCACGGGCGCGGCGCAAATGGACGGAGCGATTTTGGTGGTAGCCGCGACAGACGGCCCGATGCCGCAAACGCGGGAGCACATTCTGCTGGCGCGGCAGGTCGGGGTGCCGTCCATTGTGGTGTTTCTGAACAAGTGCGACATGGTGGAAGATCCGGAGTTGCTGGAGCTCGTGGAATTGGAAGTTCGAGAGTTGCTGAAGACGTATCAATTTCCTGGAGACACGATTCCTGTGGTTCGAGGATCGGGATTGAAAGCACTCGAGGGCGATGCGAAGTGGGAGAAGTCGATATTGGAGTTGATGGATGCGGTAGATAAGCACATACCGCTGCCGCCACGAGATATAGACAAGCCGTTTGCGATGCCGATTGAAGATATCTTTTCGATTTCAGGGCGCGGGACGGTGGTGACGGGGAGAATCGAGCGCGGGAAAGTGAAGGTAGGAGAAGAAATCGAGATCGTAGGATTCCGTCCGACGATGAAGAAGACGGTGACGGGAGTGGAAATGTTCCGGAAGTTGCTGGACGAAGGAATGGCGGGAGACAACGTCGGATTGCTGCTGCGCGGAACGGAAAAGGATGAAGTGGAGCGCGGACAGGTGTTGTGCAAGCCGGGGTCGATCACGCCGCACACGAAGTTTAAGGCGGAAGCATACGTGTTGACCAAGGAAGAGGGAGGGCGGCACACGCCGTTCTTCACGGGATACCGGCCGCAGTTTTATTTTCGGACGACGGACGTGACGGGAGACGTGAAGCTGCCGCAGGGAGTGGAGATGGTGATGCCGGGTGACAACATATCGTGCGAGATCACGTTGATCACGCCGGTAGCTTTGGAGAAGGGATTACGGTTCGCGATTCGGGAAGGCGGCCACACAGTCGGAGCCGGCGCCGTCGCCGAAATCATCGAGTAAATATGCCAAGCGGAGAAAAAATTCGGATTCGTTTGAAAGCGTACGATCACCGCATTCTCGATCAATCGACGAAAGAGATTGTCGATACCGCCAAGCGTACCGGCGCGGATGTAGCGGGCCCGATTCCGCTGCCCACGGTGATCAACCGCTGGACAGTTCTGCAGTCGCCGCACGTAGATAAGAAGTCGCGCGAACAGTTTGAGATGCGCACGCACAAGCGGTTAATCGACATTCTGGAGCCCACGCCGGATACGGTGGACGCGCTGATGAAGCTCGATCTTCCGCCAGGCGTGGATGTGGAAATCAAGGCATTCGGACGAGAACATACAGGAAAGTAAGCGGTAGCTTTCTGAAATATACAAAAAACTGAGAAGGATAAAGCGAACGAAATGGCGGTTAACGGCATACTCGGAATCAAGTTAGGGATGACGCAAGTCTTCGCCGAAGATGGCACGGCTGTGCCTTGCACCGTTTTGCAAGCAGGCCCGTGTGTCGTAGTGCAACGGCGGACGAAAGACAAAGACGGCTATGACGCAGTTCAGTTGGGGCTCGTCGAATTCATCAAGCCGCAACGTGTGAACAAAGCCTTAACCGGGCATTTCAAAAAGGCTGGCGTTGCTCCTCTTCGCTATGTAGGCGAAATACGAATCGATGATTCGAAGGATGAGGCCAAGCCTGGCGATCGCGTGCTTGTGGATCATTTCAAGATTGGCGAATTTGTGGATGTTACCGGTGTTAGCAAGGGCAAGGGTTTTCAGGGGGGCGTGAAGCGCTGGCACTACCGCGGCGGTGACGCGTCGCACGGTTCGATGTTCCACCGTGCTCCTGGCGGCATTGGCGCAAGCTCGTTTCCATCGCGTGTCTGGCCGGGGCAGCATTTTCCGGGACACATGGGAAATGAACGGAAGACGTCGAAGAGCTTGCGCGTCGTAAGAATCGATTCGGAAGAAAACTTGTTGCTTGTGCGGGGTGCAGTGCCAGGCCCGGCGGGCAGCTACATCTTTATTCGCAAGGCCAAAGCGGCCCTGTAAAGAGACCAAGACGATGCCTGTTGCGGACGTAAAAAATCTCGAAGGTAAGAAAATCGGCACGATCGATTTAGCGGACGACGTGTTCGGCGTGAAGGTAAATTCGCATTTGCTTCACGAAGCCGTGCGGCATTATCTGGCAGGGAAACACGCCGGAACGCACAAGACAAAAGATAAGAGCGAAGTAAGCGGCTCGGGAAAGAAGCTTTGGAAGCAGAAGGGAACGGGCCGGGCGCGTGTTGGGTCAATCCGGTCGCCACTATGGCGGCATGGCGGCACGGTACACGGTCCTACGCCACGGAGTTACTCGTATGCGTTGCCAAAGAAAATGATTTTAGGCGCGCTTCGTTCGGCGCTTTCGGCAAAGCTGGCAGAGCAGAAATTAACGATCGTCGACGCGTGGAAATTGGAATCGCATAAGACGAAGGCATTTCGCGAATCGCTCTCGAAGATTGACAAGGAAACGCCTTCCATTCTGCTGGTGGACAACAGTTCGAACGTAAGTCTCGAACGGGCAAGCCGCAATCTGGCGGGTGTCATGCTCGTTCCCACGCATGAGCTCGAACCTTACGATTTGCTGAGACACGATCATCTGATGCTTTCGCGCGAAGCAGTTTTGAAGCTCAACCATGTGCTTTCGGCCACAAAGCCGGAGACGCCGGTACAAATACAGCCTGCTCCGTCTGCAGCTACCAAGAAAGCTTCGAGCGATGCCGAGGTAAAAATGCCGGCAAAGACAAGTGCAAAGGCCGATTCGGCAACCCGGGCCCCGCATAAAGCGGCAAAAAAGCCTGCAGGAAAGAAAGCGGAACCGAAGGCAAAGCCTAAGGCGAAAAAGGAATAGGCATGGCGGATACGGCGAAGTTTTACCAGATTATCAAGCGTCCCATTATCACCGAGAAGGGACTCGGTGTTAAGGAAACGCAGCACACCGTGGTATTTGAAGTGGCGTCGACCGCTACAAAAACGGAAATCAAGGAAGCGGTTCAGCGGGTGTTTAAAGTGAAAGTAGATCGTGTGCGCACCGCAAATTTTCATGGCAAGTTTCGTCGCCGAGGCCGAGCGGAAGGATTTCGAAGTGATTGGAAGAAAGCATATGTCCGGCTGGCCGAAGGCGAAAAAATGATTGAGTACGCGGAAAATATCTAACGCAAACAGTTTGTGGCCCGTCAGGATGATTTTTTTATCTGTGGCAAGCGGGCAAGTAAGAGGCAACGATGGCTCTAAAAACATTTAAACCATACACACCGTCAAGGCGCTTTCTCACTATGCTCGATAAGAGCGAAGTGACTAAGCAAACACCGGAAAAATCTCTGGTTGAATCGAAAAAGCGCACCGGAGGACGCAACGCGCAAGGAGAAATCACTTCCTGGCACCGGGGCGGTGGGCATGCCCGCAAATATCGCAATATTGATTTTCGCCGGGATAAGACGGGCATTCCAGCAAAAGTCGCGTCCGTTGAATACGATCCAAATCGTTCGTCGCGAATTGCTTTGCTGCACTATGCGGATGGTGAAAAACGCTACATCCTGCAGCCGGTGGGCTTGGAAGTTGGCATGACGGTGCAGAACGGGGAAGGTGCGGACATTCTTCCCGGGAACGCGATGAAGTTTCGGCACATTCCGCCTGGCACCATGGTTCATAATCTCGAACTTTTCCCCGGCAAGGGCGGCCAGGTGGTTCGCGCAGCAGGTGGCGCGGCGCAGCTCCTCAGCAAAGAAGGGGATCTTGCTTTGGTGAAGCTGCCTTCCGGAGAAGTGCGGCGTTTCAGCGTTGAGTGCATGGCGACGATTGGCCAGCTTGGGAATCTAGATCACGAGAATGTGACCTATGGAAAAGCAGGCCGCACCCGCTGGCACGGAAAGCGTCCTACGGTGCGCGGCGTGGCTATGAATCCTGTGGATCATCCGCACGGAGGCGGTGAGGGCCGCGTAAAGGGCAATCATCCGCAAACTCCTTGGGGTTTTCCAACTCTGGGTGCAAAGACTCGCAACAAGCGTAAAAGCGACCGGATGATTGAGCAGCGACGCAAGCCGTAAGCTGAGGGCTAGGAAATGAGTCCGGTACAACGAGGAATAAAGAGCAACCATATGACAGCCACGCGACGTTCTCGGCGTTCTGTACGACGAGTAACAAGAACACGGAAATCGGTTCCGCGGCGTGCGGTGAAGCCGGCGGCCAAGGTTTCTTCGAAGCTGACGCCTGCGCCTCAAGTACAGTTTCGATTGTGCAAGGCAGGCTGGACTGTGATTGTTGAGAAAATACCGAATGCGCAGGGGACTCGCTTTGTGTGTCCTTTCTGCCCAGTTTCGCACCGCGTATCGGGTCCAGTGCGCGGGTTTCGTAAAGTTCGCCGCGCGCAGTGGATCAAGCTGCGGCGAGTGGAGGAGTAAGACCGATGCCGCGCTCACTCAAAAAGGGACCGTTCATCGACGATCATTTGCGCGTGAAAGTCGAGGCGTTGAATACGCGGAACGAGAAAAAGGTTTTGAAGACCTGGTCTCGCCGCTCGACGATTTTGCCGGACATGATTGGGCACACAATCGCTGTTCACAATGGCAAGAAATTTATTCCTGTGTACATCACGGAACAGATGATTGGACACAAGCTCGGAGAATTTGCTCCCACGCGCACCTTTAAGGGGCACGCCGTTAAAGCGGCACTCGAAAGGGCGGCTGCGGCAGCAGCACCAGCAGCAGCGCCGGCCGGGGGCTCATCGGCACCAGGAGCTAAGTCTTAAAAGGGCATAATTGATGGCGACCGCAATTCAAGCTTCGACGCAGATTGAAGGAATAGCCAAGGCGCGATTCATCCGCGTTTCGCCGCAAAAGGCGCGGCTCGTGATCGATTTGATCCGAGGTCAGCGTGCGGAAGAGGCGCTGCATACGTTGCGTTTCACGAAGAAACGCGTAGCGAAAGAAGTGGAAAAGACGCTGCGTAGCGCGATCGCGAATGCTGAACGCAAAGCGGAAGATTCTGGGGAGTCGCTCGACGTAGATGCGTTGTTTGTGACGCGCTGTTTCGTCAACGAAGGGCCACGCTGGAAACGCATGCGTCCTGCGCCCATGGGGCGAGGATTCCGTTATCAGAAGCGCACGGCTCACATCGTGGTGGAAGTAGCGGAGCATCACCGCGCTGCAGCAGATCGCGTGGCCGCAGCAGCTGAGGAAGCGCAAGCCTCCAAGGGCATGAGGGGTGCTGTGAGGAAAGCTCGAAAAGCACTCGAACAGCGGTCGAAGCAAAAACCGCAAAAGAAGAAGTAGGAGGATCGTTTGGGGCAGAAAACACATCCGTACGGTTTTCGGCTGGGCTACAACAAGGTTTGGAAGTCGCGATGGTTCGCGAAGCGCGATTATGCCGACCTGCTGCACGAAGACGTGAATCTGCGCAAGCAGCTGAAGGAAAAGCTCAAGTCCGCAGGAATCAGTGGAATTGATATCGAGCGCGCTGCGAACAAACTGGTCATCCGTATTTATACCGCGCGTCCTGGAATCATCATCGGGCGCAAGGGCGCGGAAATTGACAAACTCAAGGCCGAAGTACAGAAGCGGACAAAGCGCGAAGTACACGTTGACATTCAGGAAGTTCACCGCCCTGAACTCGATGCCCAGCTCGTGGCGGAGTCCATTGCGTTGCAGCTTGAAAAGCGAGTTGCGTTCCGCCGGGCCATGCGCAAGGCGGTCGATTCGGCGCTGCGGTTTGGATGTAAAGGTATCAAGGTGCATGTGGGGGGGCGTTTGAATGGCGCCGAGATCGCACGCAAAGAATGGTACTTGCAGGGACGTTTGCCGCTCCAAACGTTGCGCGCGGACATCGATTTTGGTTTCGCGCAAGCTTTTACGACGTACGGCGTGATTGGAGTGAAGTGCTGGATTTACCAAGGCGAAAAATTCCCGCAGCGTAGCGGCAAGTCCGCAGTCAGCACGGAAGCTTAGGGGAATAGGGTCCAAATACTATGTTGATGCCGAAGAAGGTGAAGTACCGAAAGCAGCAGCGCGGTCGGCGCACTGGAAAGGCTTGGCGCGGTGGTGCGCTCGCGTTCGGCGAATATGGACTGAAAGCAATGGAGCCCGCGTGGATTACGGACCGGCAGATTGAGGCAGCGCGCGTGGCAATTACGCGGTTTATCAAGCGCGGCGGAAAACTTTGGATTCGTATTTTCCCGGACAAACCATTCACGAAAAAGCCGGCTGAAACTCGAATGGGTAAGGGCAAAGGGCCACCGGACCATTGGGTTGCAGTGGTGAAGCCGGGGCGCATCATGTTTGAAATGGCGGGTGTGGACTTGGCGGCGGCGACCGAAGCCATGGCACTCGCGTCGCACAAACTACCGATCAAGACAAAGTTCGTGAGCCGGGCGGAGGAACTGTAATGGCTGGGCGTGCACAAAAATTTCGCGAAATGGATCACGGCGAACTCGAGGTGCAGCAACAAGAGCTGTCCGAGCAGATTTTTCGCCTGCGATTTCAGCTTTCTACCGGCCAGTCCGAAGGGTTGAAGAAGTTGCGGGAAACAAGACGCGATCTCGCGCGGGTAAAGACATTGCTGCGCGAGACCGAATTGAGGAAGGCGTAATGGCAAACGAAGCAGCGTCCGTTCAAGAGGGAACTCGCGAGCGGGGAGTTCGGCAAGAGCTGACGGGCATAGTGACAAGTGCCAAGATGCAGAAGACTATCGTGGTGAAGGTGATTCGCGCGGTGCAGCATCCGCTCTATCACCGGGTTGTTCGGTCCGCTAAGAAATACTATGCGCACGACGAAACACGGGAAGCGCGTGTAGGAGATACCGTGCGGATTGTTTCCACCCGCCCACTTTCAAAATTGAAGCGCTGGCGGCTTGAAGAAGTAGTAGCGCGCTCGACGCGCGCGTGAGCTGGGTCCGAAATGGCCAGTAGGTAAGGAGCGAGATTATGGTTCAGATGCGCACATGGCTGACGGTGGCCGATAATTCCGGCGCCCGCCAGCTGACTTGCATCCTCCCGGTGGGAGGAGATGCAGGGTTGGTGGCCGGGTTGGGCGATGTGATTACTGCGGCCGTGAAAGAGGCCACACCGGATGGCCAAGTAAAGAAAGGTAAAGTGGTACGTGCCGTCGTCGTGCGCACCAGGAAAGAACAGCGGCGAAAAGACGGTACCTATATCCGGTTTGATGACAATGCCGCCGTGCTGATTAACGATACGGACGAGCCGATTGGAACGCGTGTCTTCGGGCCGGTAGCCCGCGAGCTGCGTGAGAAAAAATTCACCAAGATCATCTCGCTTGCTCCGGAAGTGTGGTAACGATGAGAGAGCCTAAAGTAAAACCTGCTGCACATAGCATTCGCCACGGAGACACGGTACAAGTCATGGCGGGCCGGTCGAAAGGCAAAAGTGGCAAAGTTCTGTCCGTCAATTTGTGGAAGGGTACGGTTACGGTCGAGCACACGAACATCATCAAGAAGCATACCCGGCCGAACCCGTCGAAGAATATCAAGGGCGGCATTCTTGAAAGAGAAGGCCCGATTCACGTTTCCAATGTGATGCTGGTTTGCCCTGGATGCGGTAAGCATACGCGTGCAGGACACACAAAGCTGCCAGATGGCACTAAGGTGCGCACCTGCCGCCGCTGCGACACGACTTTTGAGAGCTAGAGGCCGAGCGAAGAAATGATCACGCGTCTGCATGAAAAGTACCGCAAGGAAGCCATCCCGGCGCTCTCGAAGCGTTTTGGGTTCAAGAACACGATGGCTGTTCCGCGCGTTTCAAAAGTGACGGTTAATATCGGCATGGGCGAAGCGAGCGCGAATCCGAAACTGCTCGATACAGCTGTGCAGGAGCTTGCGCAGATCGCGGGTCAAAAGCCGGTCATCACAAGGGCCAAAAAGTCGATCGCGAATTTCAAAATTCGCAAAGGCATGGCGATTGGCTGCATGGTCACACTGCGTGGCGAACGGATGTATGAATTTCTCGACAGGCTTTCTGCCATCGTTCTGCCGCGCGTACGCGACTTCAAAGGCCTTGCGCCGAATTCTTTCGACGGACGGGGTAATTACACGTTGGGTTTGAAAGACCATCTCGTGTTTCCTGAAATTGATTACACGCGTGTGGACAAGATCAAAGGCATGAACATCACGATCACAACTACGGCGCGAAACGACGAAGAGGGACGCGAACTGCTGAAACTGCTGGGTGTGCCTTTCCGGGCATAAGGAGATCGAGAAACATGGGTCGTACAGCTCAATTCGCGAAGCAGAGGCGGAAATTGAAGTTCAAGATTCGACGGCGAAACCGCTGCAGAATCTGTGGACGTCCGCGCGGCTTTCTTCGCAAGTTCGAAATGTGCCGCATCTGTTTCCGCGGTCACGCGCTCAGGGGAGAAATTCCCGGCGTGGTGAAGGCTAGCTGGTAAGGAAGAGAGAATGACAACCGACCCCATTGCGGATTTATTGACACGGATTCGAAACGCGTCGCGCGCGAAGCACTCGCGAGTAGATTTACCCTCTTCGAAGCTCAAAGTGGAAGTCGCACGCATTTTAAAAGAAGAAGGTTACGTGACGAATTACAAAGTGGTGGAAGAAAAAGGACATAAGACACTGCGCGTTTTCCTGCGCTATACGCCGGATCGCCAGCCCATCATCACCGACCTGAAGCGGGTTTCCAGGCCAGGCTCGCGCCGCTATGTTGCGAAAAAAGGCATTCGCCAGGTCGTCGGCGGGATGGGGATTGCGATTCTTTCCACGCCACGTGGGTTAATGACGGGACAATCTGCGCGCAAGGCAGGTTTGGGTGGCGAGTTGATGTGCGAAGTCTGGTAGGAATCAGAGCTATTACGAGGATTTGAGAGAGCTATGTCAAGAATTGGAAACAAAATAATTCCGCTTCCGTCTGGCGTCAAAGTACAGATTAAAGATGGCGCCGTCGAAGTGCAAGGCCCCAAGGGAAAGATGCGCGTTGCCGTACCGCCAGGTATTTCGTTCGAACAGAAGGACGGAACGCTTACGGCTAAACGCGAATCGGAAGACAAGCGGGCATTGCATGGACTCGCCCGCGCCTTGGTGGCGAACGCGGTCACGGGTGTTACAACGGGGTTCAAGAAGGATCTCGATATCGTGGGTGTTGGATATCGCGCGGAAGTGAAAGGCAAAAATCTGGTGCTCGCGCTTGGATATTCGCATCCTATCGAGTTCCCGATTCCTGAGGGTATTGCGATTACCGTCGAAAAACAGACACATATGGCGGTTTCCGGAGCGGACAAGAATCAAGTGGGGCAAGTCGCTGCCAATCTTCGTGCATTGCGCCCACCCGACCCATACAAGCAGAAAGGCGTTCGCATTACCGGCGAGCGTTTGAAGAAAAAGGCTGGCAAAGCAGGAGCCAAGACGGCGTCCGCTTAAGCCAGGAGGAGAAGGAACGTGGCAGCACCTGTTCGAAGATTATCGCGGGAAGCTCATCGTCGGCGCATTCATGTGCGATCCCGCAAAACTCTGGCGGGTACTTCCGACCGGCCGCGGCTTTGCGTGCATCGTTCTTCAAAGCACATTCGCGCCCAGGTTGTCGACGACCAGACAGGCCATACGCTTGTTTGCGCCAGTTCGCTGGAAGCGGATGTTCGAAAGTCGATCAAGGGTGGCGGAAATATCGCCGCAGCGAAAGTTGTGGGCAAGACAATCGCCGAACGCGCTCGTGACAAAGGGGTAGAGAAGGTTGTTTACGATCGCGGTGGTTATCAATATCACGGCCGCGTGAAAGCGCTTGCCGAAGCGGCCCGGGAGGCGGGCCTGAAGTTCTGACACTTATGCCGAAACAAGAGCTCAAAGATATGCTTTCAATCCGCCATATGGTGGAAACCAATCAGGCGAATTTAAAAGATCAAGTGGTTTCAATCAACCGCTGTACGAAAGTGGTAAAAGGCGGCAAAAACCTGAGTTTTTCGGCGCTCGTCGTAGTAGGCGATCAGGGCGGCCACGCTGGTTTTGGAATGGGCAAAGCCCGCGAAGTTCCCATGGCTATTCGCAAAGCTATTGAGGCCGCGAAGAAGAACATGGTGAAGCTGAATTTGAAAGGCTCGACGATTCCCCACCAAGTGCTGGGGACCTACGGTTCAGGTCAGGTTCTTCTTAAGCCCGCGCCGGAAGGAACGGGCGTAATTGCAGGAGGTCCAGTACGGGCCGTGATGGAGGTTGCGGGAATTCAGAACGTGCTAACAAAATCTCTAGGCACGTCGAACCCGCACAATGTAATTAAAGCGACTTTCGATGCGTTATTACATCTGAAGGATGCTGCGAAGGTGGCGGACAGCCGCGGCAAGGAATCTGGAGTGGACGAAGCAGCCTCGTAGGCACTCTGAATATAGGGCATATGACACCGACAAAGAAAAAAGCAGGAACAAAAGCCGGCACCCTCAAGATCAAGTGGGTCGTGAGCTTTATTGGTTGCCCTCGCGGCATGCGGCAAACCATTCGTGGTCTGGGTTTCCGCCGTATGCAGCAGGTTGTAGAGCATGAGGATACGCCGGCGATTCGCGGCATGATCGCAAAAGTTCATCATCTGGTAAAGGTACAGGACTAGGATGGCGATGAAACCGACACTTTCGAATTTGAAGCCGCCGCGAGGTTCGCGCCATCGCAAGGTGCGCGTGGGTCGCGGCATGGGCTCGAAGCTAGGTAAGACTTCGGGCGCAGGTAATAAGGGGCAGCAATCCCGGCGTGGGTATTCTCGCCGCGCGGGTTTTGAAGGCGGCCAGATGCCGCTTCACAGGCGTTTGCCGAAGCGCGGTTTTTCCAGCCCGTTTCGGAAGACATATGCCGTCGTCAATGTCGAAAGCCTGAATGTGTTTCAATCGGGCGAGACTGTTTCGCCGGATCTGCTTTTTGCTGCAGGAGTTTTACGTGTAAGCCGCCAAGGGTTGAAGGTTTTGGGAAGCGGCGATTTGAAAGTTGCGCTTACAGTGCAAGCGCATGCGTTTAGCAAGTCGGCGGAAGAAAAGATTACAGCCGCCGGAGGCAAGGTCGAAGTTCTGAAATGAAGAAGCTGGTCGAGGCATTTCGAAACATTTTCAGCACGCCAGATTTGCGTAACCGTGTCTTGTTTACGCTGGGGTTGCTGGGGGTGTATCGCCTCGGCGCTTTTATCCCGACGCCTGGCATCAATACCGATCTCCTTCAACAGCTTTTCGAGCAAAGTAAAGGCTCCGTGCTCGGCATCTTTGACCTGTTCAGCGGCGGCAATTTGCGCCGGCTTACGATTTTTGCGCTTGGCATCATGCCGTATATTACGGCCTCGATCATTTTGCAGTTGATGGTGGTGGTATGGCCTTACCTTGAAAGGCTCCAGAAAGAAGGGGAGCTTGGCCGGCGCAAAATCACGCAGTACACACGGTATTTGACGATTGTTTTGAGCGGATTTCAATCGTTCACGATTGCGCTAACCCTGACGAAACAGAATATGGCGGGACAAGCGCTCGTTTATCATCCGGGGCCGCGTTTCATTATGATGACGATGCTCACCCTAACCACAGGGTCGGCCTTCATTATGTGGCTAGGTGAACAGATCAGCGATCGCGGTATTGGCAATGGAATGTCGCTCATCATTTTTGCGGGCATTATCGTGGGCTTGCCGCGCGCGGTGGGCGACCTATGGGACAAGGTTAAAACGCAGCAATGGGGATCTTTTACGCCCATTGCTGTCATTGGCCTAATGGTCCTGATGCTGGCGGTCGTTGCGTTCATTGTGTTTATGGAAGGCGGCCAGCGGCGAATACCGGTGCAATACGCCAAACGTGTAATGGGGCGGCGCGTGATGGGTGGGCAGATGACGTATCTTCCCTTGCGCGTGAATTCCGGTGGCGTAATTCCGCCTATTTTCGCAAGCTCGCTGCTGACTTTTCCGCAGACGCTGGCGCTGTTTTTCCAAAAGAAATCGCCATTTTTTGAAAAATTTGCGAATCAAATTAAATGGGGCGAACCGCTCTACACCTTGGTATACGTCACGCTCATCATTTGTTTCGCGTTCTTTTACGTGGGTATTATTTTCAATCCCACGGAGCTCGCAGACAACATGCGGAAATACGGCGGGTTCATACCTGGGATTCGTCCAGGCCGGAATACATCGGAGTATATTAACCGCATTCTGACGCGATTGACATTTGTCGGCGGAGTCTACCTCGCGATTGTTTGTTTGTTGCCGGAATGGATGATTTCTGGAATCCATTTGCAGCATTTGTGGCTGGTAGGCGATTGGTTTGACCGGCACATGTGGCGATTCGTGCTCGACGGATTGAACGTGCAGTTCTATTTCGGCGGTACTTCGCTGCTGATCGTTGTGGGAGTTGCCATGGATACGGTGCAACAGCTTGAGGCGCAGCTTGTGATGAGGAATTACGACGGGTTTGTTCGTAAGGGCCGAGTCCGGGGCCGTCGGAGTTGATGACGCCTCGTTGGCGGTGAAGCATGGCGCTCAACCGGGCGTTGATTTTCTTGGGACCGCCGGGAGCTGGGAAAGGCACTCAGGCGAGTCGAGTGGCGCAGCGCCTGGATGTCCCGCATCTTTCCACAGGCGATATGTTGCGCGACGCAGTTACACGCGGCACGGAACTTGGACGGCTAGCGAAACCGATCATGGAGCGTGGCGAGTTAGTTCCGGATCAGATCGTCATGGGAATGGTCGAAGAGAGATTGGCGCAGCCTGATAGCGCGGAAGGTTTCATTTTCGACGGGTTTCCGCGAACTGTGCCGCAGGCCGAGCAGCTCGATAAGATCCTCGAGCAACGCGGTTTTGGGAAGCCTCTTGTAGTTGAGTTTCACGTGAGCCCGGTAACATTGTTGCGCCGCTTGTCGGGCCGCTGGACATGCAGCATCGGCGGCGAGACATATAACATTCACGAGCGGCCGCCGAAGGTGGCGGGGATTTGCGATGTGGATGGCGGGAAGTTGATTCAGCGGTCAGATGACACCGCGGACATTGTGCAAGAGCGGCTAGCGGCGTACGACCGGAAAACGAAGCCGCTGTCCGATTACTACCGGAAAAACGGTGTTCTCGAAACTGTGGACGGCTCGGTAGGTGTGGAAGAAGTGAGCCGTGCGCTGAATGAAATTTTAGAGCGCGCGGAAGGGCGAAATGGTCATCTGTAAATCGCCAAAAGAGATTGAGAAGATGTATCAGGCGGGCCAGATTGTCTGGGGCGCGCTTGAAAAAATGCGCGCAATTGTCCGTCCCGGTATTTCGACAAAAGAATTGGACGAGTTTGCCGAAGCCTATACGGTAGAGCATCACGCGCGTCCGGCGTTCAAAGGTTATCGGGGATACCCGGGGTCGGTGTGCACGTCGATTAATCAGGAAGTCGTGCACGGGATTCCTTCGCCGTCCAGAAAAGTGCGCGAAGGCGACATTCTTTCGATGGATTTCGGCGTGGAACTCGATGGTTACTTCGCCGATGCAGCCTTGACGGTGCCAGTCGGAAAAATTGCGCCGGAGCGGCAAAAGCTTTTGAAAGTTACTCGCGAATCGCTGGAGCAGGCGATTGATAAGGTCCGCCCCGGGAATCGTCTGGGGGATGTATCAGCTGCCGTGCAGCAGTGGGTGGAAAAAAACGGCTATTCGGTCGTACGCGAATTTGTGGGTCACGGTATCGGCACAAAGATGCACGAAGACCCGCAGCTTCCGAATTACGGTTCGCCAGGGCAGGGGCCAAGGTTGCAAGAAGGCATGGTGCTCGCTATCGAGCCGATGGTCAATACCGGCGGTCCTGGCGTGAAAGTGCTCGACGATGAATGGACTGCAGTGACCGCCGACGGCAGCGATTCAGCTCATTTCGAGCATACGGTAGCTGTCACGCCGAACGGGCCATGGATTCTGACGCGCCCGCTGGAAGCCAGTGGGCCCTGTTGGTAGGTTGAGCTGAGATCTGATTGGATTCAGCATAGGAATGCATGATCAAACGACCAGAGCCAGAAAAGAAAAAGTCGGCCGAAGGCAGCGGGAAAGAAGATGCCATTGAAGTAATGGCAACGGTCGTCGAGCCGCTTCCGAACGCCATGTTCCGGGTTGAGCTCGAGAATAAGCATCAGGTGTTGGCTCATATTTCAGGGAAGATGCGCAAAAACTTCATCCGCATTCTGCCGGGTGACCGCGTGGCGGTGGAGCTTTCGCCTTATGACCTGACGCGCGGGCGGATCGTTTATCGATACAAATAGGAACGAGCCGTTGCAGCATTTGTAACAAGGGACGGAGTCAAAATGAAGGTTCGGGCATCGGTAAAGAAAATCTGCATGAAGTGCAAGATTGTTCACCGGCGAGGCGTAGTCCGCGTGATCTGCGTGAACGCTAAGCACCGCCAGCGCCAAGGCTAGTCAGGAATAGGGGAGAAACAGATGGCTCGCATTGCAGGTGTGGATCTGCCGCCGAATAAGCGGCTATGGGTTGGGTTGACGGCGATTTATGGCATCGGCCAGGCGCGCGCGCGATCGCTTGCGGAACAAGCAAAAGTGGATCCGACAAAGAAGATTAAGGATCTCACGGAAGATGAAGTGACGCATCTACGTGCCGCGATTGAAGCGGAAGGGCGCGTGGAAGGCGACCTGCGCAAAGAAACCCAGATGAACGTTCGGCGGCTCATTGAAATTCAGTGCTACCGCGGTTTGCGTCATCGCCGGAATCTTCCCGTGCATGGCCAGCGCACGCATACGAATGCGCGCACTCGGAAGGGTCCGCGGAAGGGCGCTGTGGCAGCAAAGAAGAAAACGATGGCTCGCAAGTAGAGACTGAGCGGCAGAGCGACAGGAGAGAAACGAGCGTGGCAAAAGAACCTAAGGACGCAGCAGCTGCACCAGCAGGAGCAGCTGCGAAAACGACAAAGCGCAAGAAAGAGTTTCGCAAGAAGAAGGAAAAGCGCGTGGTGCCGCATGGCCTTGTATGCATTCAGGCCACGTTTAACAATACGATTGTAACGCTCACCGATCCTGACGGCCGGGCCGTAAGCTGGTCTTCGGCGGGTTCGGTAGGGTTTAAGGGTTCGCGTAAAGGCACACCGTATGCCGCGCAGCAAGCCGCTGCAACAGCAGCGGGCGTAGCGCGCGATCAATATGGAATGAAATCGGTCGAGGTGCGCGTGAAGGGACCTGGCGCTGGACGCGAATCGGCAGTGCGTGCGCTGGCTTCCTCGGGGTTGCATATCAATGCGATTAAGGACGTGACGCCGGTGCCTCACAACGGCTGCCGTCCGCCGAAGCGCCGCCGCGTATAACACGAAATAGGATTCGGTTTGAGAAAAAGGAGAGAAGGCTTTGGCAAGACATCGTGAAGCAGTTTGCCGCTTGTGCCGCCGGGAAGGGATGAAACTCTTCCTGAAAGGTCTGCGGTGTTTTACAGAAAAGTGCGCGATCGAAAAACGGAATTTCGTTCCCGGGCAGCACGGTCAGTCTCGCCGCCCGAAGATGGTAGGTTATGGCATTCAGTTGCGCGAAAAGCAAAAAGTAAAGCGCACCTATGGTTTGCTCGAACGCCAATTCCGCACGTACTTTGAAAAAGCTGAACGCACAAAAGGCCCTACGGGTGCGAACCTAATGGTCATGCTCGAGCGCCGTCTTGATAACGTCGTATATCGCATGGGTTTGGCCGGATCACGCTCGCAGGCACGGCAGCTCGTGCTCCACGGTCACATTCGGGTAAAAGGCCAGAAGGTTAATATTCCAAGCTACTTGGTACAGGTGGGCGAGGACATTGCGCTGAAAGAAAAGATGTACGAGAACGCAATGATTCTCGAAGCGCGCAATCTCGCAAAGAGCCAGGGTGTTGCACCGTGGCTCGATATTGACGCCGCCAATTTCAAGGCGCGCGTCGTGTCATTGCCACGCCGCGAAGACGTGCAAACACCGCCCATGAACGAACAGCTCATTGTCGAGCTGTACTCGAAGTAAAGTTTCAGGATTATTTTAGGATTGAAAAGTTTTATGGGTCTGCCGTTGGCGGGCCGGGAGGAATGTCGGATATGTGGAAGGGCTTCCAAAAACCAAAGAGGTTGGCTGCAGAACCGGAAACACTTACGGATAAATTTGGGAAATTTTCCGCGCAACCTTTTGAGCGCGGCTGGGGAACTACGGTCGGGAATTCTCTGCGGCGTGCACTCCTGAGTTCGATTGAAGGTGCAGCCATCACGGCTGTGAAAATTGAAGGCGTGCTTCACGAATTTTCGCCGATCCCGGGTGTTGTGGAAGACGCTACGGATATCATTTTGAACTTGAAGTCGGTTCCGCTGAAGTTGAACACGGACCAGCCTAAGACGATTACGCTCATGGTGGATACGCCTGGGCCGGTAACCTCCGCAAAAATCGAAGAAGATGCCGATATCGCGGTTCTCGATAAGAACGTTTATATCGCGACGGTCAGTGAAGGCGGCAAGCTCGAGCTGGAACTGCGGGTCAAGAATGGCCGCGGCTACGTAGCTGCGGACCGCAACTTCGACGAAGACTTGCCCATTGGTTATATTCCCATTGATTCGGTTCACTCCCCGGTGCGTAAAGTGAATTATGCAGTTGAAGCCGCCCGCTTGGGACAAATGACGGACTATGAAAAGCTCACGCTGGAAGTTTGGACGAATGCTGCCATCACGCCGCAGGATGCAATTGGATTAGCGGCAAAACTGATGAAGGACCACATGAGCATCTTCATCAATTTTGAAGAGCAGCCCGACCTTCCGGACGAAGTGATTGAAAACTATAGCGATCCGCGCCTCGAATATTTGGATCGGTCTGTCGAAGAACTCGAGCTTTCTGTGCGTTCATATAACTGCTTGAAGAATGCAAACATTCAGAACCTGCGTGAGTTGGTGCAGAAGACCGAATCCGAAATGCTCAAAACGAAAAATTTCGGCCGCAAGTCTCTGAATGAAATCAAAGATATCCTTGTCAAGATGGGTTTGAGCTTGGGAATGAAGTTCGATGACCATGGCCGTATTATCTGGCCGCCACTTCCTAGCCAGACCGCTCCACCACCATCGGAAGAAGGGGAGCACGGGGCGCTATAGGCCACGATTAGAAAATGAGACACCTTAACTCAGGCTTCAAACTTGGAAAACAACCAGCGCACAGGCGTGCTGTGTTGCGCAATCTTGTGACAAACCTCATCGAGAAAGAGCGCATCCAGACCACGATCCTACGTGCCCGAGCGGCCCGCCCGCTTGCGGAACGCATGATCACCCTCGGCAAACGCGACTCCCTGCACGCACGACGGCAGGCTGCTTCGTTCTTAACCACGCCGGGTGCAACGAAGAAGCTATTCGCCGATCTCGCCCCGCGTTTTGCCGATCGCTCGGGTGGTTATACACGCATCATTCGTGTCGGATGGCGCATTGGCGATGGAGCAGAGCTTGCGATTCTTGAATTCATCGGCTCGGAGTTGAAAAAGAAAGAAAAGAAGCCGAAGCGCGAAAAGGTCGAAGAAGTTCCGGAAGAAAAGGAAGCTGCTGCGGCAAAGTAGATCTTTTGGTTCAACAAAAGGGCCGCCCCGAGCCATCGAGGCGGCCCTTTATTTTTTAAGCTAGCGTGATTTTCTACTTAATTCCCATCCAACTGTTGTAGATCGCCTTCTGCTGGTCTGTTGGATGCTCCATCGGCTTCAGGCTATAAATGGGACGTGGGTCTGCGGTCAGCGTTACCGGAATTTCCTTCAGCTTTCCTAGCCGGATCACCGTGATATGAATTGTGTCCCCAGGTTTATGCTCTGAGACAACACGTGGAAAGGAGTTTTCGTCGACGGAGCGTTCATCTACGGCTAGGACGACGTCATCGCGATCGAGCCCCGCCATTTCAGCCGGACTGCCAGGAATTACATTGCCGATCTTGAGGTGATCCTTGTCGGAATTGTCGTGGCTTGCGCCCAGCCATGCCTTCGCAGGATCCAGCTTCTTTTCGACAGTGATTCCCGCGTAAGCAAAATACTGATCGTAGGGGATGGGTTCTTTCCCGCTGATATACAGGTGAAAGAAGCTGCTCATGTCCGACCCAGCGACATCGGATGCAGCCTTTATTGCATCCTCAGGCTCAAAGCCAGGTTTCGGCAACGCATAACGCGAATAAAGCAAACTCATCCAGTCATCGAGCGATTTTTGATTGTGGGTGTTTTGGCGAATGGCAAAATCGAGAATGTGTCCCATGACCTGTCCGCCATCGTAGTAGGAGTAGCTTGTATTCCTCAGATTATTTCCCTGGCTGATTGTGGTTCCATTGAACCACGCGTCCCAGCTGGTGTCTTCAATACTGCGTTCTTGGCGGCCGGGTTCCTGTTCGAATTTCGTGATAAGCGACGCAATTCCGTCTAGGTATTGCTGGGGCGTAATAAGGCCGGCACGTTCGAGTACAAGCGAACCGTAGTAGCTGGTTAGGCCTTCCGAAATCCACAGCGAAGGCGTGTGAACCATCTGCGAATAGTCGAATGGGCCGAGTGGGCGGGGACGTAGCCGCTTTACGTTCCAAGCGTGAAAAAACTCATGCGCGCAAACAAAGAGTTTTAGATTGTATTGATTGCCATAATCTGGAACAGGATCCATCGAATCCCAATCCGATGAAAAATCGATTTGTGTCGAATTCAGATGTTCGAGCCCACCTCCCGTGTTGGGCCAAATGTGGAATAGGAACCAGTAGTCCTTGAACGGAGCGGCTTGTTCGCCACCGGTCACTGATTTGAACATCGGTACCATTATTTCCACGAATTTCTGAATGTCCTGTGTGGCCTTCGTGAAATCCTTTCCGCCTTCTACATCGTGAACGATCATGTGGTACGTCGTGCCCAGCACTTGAAATTGTTTTTCGGAGAAATGGGAGATCTCGAGCGGCGCGTCTGCAAACCAGTCGTAATCGGCGGCGCGAAACGTATGATCGGACGTGTGATCCATTCCAGTGGCAACTTTCCAGTCTGGGGGAACCGCAATGGAAAGCTCTACGGGGCGTTCTTTGCCTCCCACGAGATACATCCATACGGAAGGGCCGCCAATGAAAGCGTGAAGCTCGTTATATTGAGCTTGGTTATTGCGCAAAGTATCGCCAAAAACTTGATAGGAAACTGTCAGTGCGCTCGATCCGGCAAGGTCGATGCGCCATGTTTGGCTGTCTGCTTTATGCCATCGCAATGTTTTGCCATCTGTCCCGGTGGCACGGAATCGCTGGATGTTTCCGGCGTAATTCTGGATGTTGTACGAGCCCGGCGACCAAGCTGGCATTGCAAATTCCACGTCCGGCCCTTTCAGTTCGGTGGTGTGAATTGTAACGTCCATCAGATGCGTATCGGGGCGCTCGAAACCGAGTTCGTAACGGACCGGCGGTTCTGCTGCTCCAGCTATAGAAGAAGCCAGAAGGGCGAGTGTGGCAAGCACCAGCGCGATGTTCAGGAAGCGATTAGACATCTTAGTCTCCTTTCGAGTTTTGAATCAGGCGAGTCATTCTGTTTTAACTTGAGGCAGAGTGTTTTTTCCACGTTCTTTTCGGGCGTCACCCAAAAGCATGATAAGTCCGGCCACCACCTGCGCGGCGACTCCTCCGGCAGTATCGAGAAGCACATCCGAAACTGCCGCGGTACGGCCTGGAACAAACGATTGGTGAAATTCATCGAGCGATGCATAGGCAGCGACGATCGCAATCACAATGAGAGCCCAGCGGAGCCGCGCCGTCCTTCGTCCTTGGCGTATTCCATGCAGAATTAGCAGGCTCAGAATGAAATATTCCGTGATGTGACCTGTCTTGCGGACAAGATAATGAATAAAAAAGAGTGTGTTCTCCGCTGCATGTGGAAAGAGCCATCGAAGAAGTGGAACTATGATTCGGCTCGTATTTTCTGAAGTGAAGACGCCGGTTGAAAATGTAGAAATTGCAACAGCCCACGCCAAGGCGGGCCACCAGCGCTTAAGCCATTCCATTCTAGGAAGACCACCTCGGCAGAAACACCAAGGAAGCTGAATCGGATTCCATCTTTCGTCGCATTATTCCAGCCTGTAGTTAGGAGCTTCCCGGGTGATGATCACGTCGTGTACATGGCTTTCCCGCAGGCCGGCTTGGGAGATGCGGATGAACTTACTGCGTTCCTGGAGTTCTTTCAGGTTGGCTGCCCCGCAATAACCCATTCCGCTTCGCAGCCCTCCAACGAGCTGGTCGACAAGCCCTGAGAGCGGCCCCTTGTAAGCTACTTGGCCTTCGATGCCTTCTGGCACCGATTTTCCCCGTGCTGCGCCTTCCTGGGCGTAGCGGTCGGCTGAACCTGCTTCCATGGCACCGATCGAACCCATGCCCCGGTAGGATTTGAAAGTCCGCCCTTGATACAAAATTGTCTCGCCCGGTGATTCTTCGGTTCCCGCGAAAAGGCCGCCGATCATGACCGATGATGCACCCGCAGCGATAGCCTTGCTGATATCTCCTGAAAATTTGATGCCGCCGTCTGCGATAAGTGGGACACCTGTTTCCTTCGCAGCGCGTGAACATTCGAGGATAGCGGTGATCTGTGGAACTCCCGCACCGGTGACGATTCTCGTCGTGCAGATGGAGCCTGGCCCGATGCCTATTTTTAGGCCGTCAATCCCCAGCGAAATTAAATCCTTTGTCCCTTCGGCGGTGGCGACGTTTCCTGCAACCAATTGCATCTCGGGAAGTTTTTGTTTCACGGCGCGGATTGCGTCCATCACTCGCGTTGTATGGCCATGAGCGGTATCAATCGCCAGCACATCGACATTTCCCCGCGCCAGTTCCTGCGCTCGCTCTAGAAAATCGCCGGTAGCGCCAATAGCGCCCCCCACACGCAGACGCCCATGTTCGTCTTTTGTAGCATTCGGAAACTCTATCTTCTTCTGAATATCTTTGACGGTTATCAGCCCTTTCAAATTGAAATCTGCATCCACCACGAGCAGTTTTTCAATGCGATGGCGCTGCAGAATCTTTTCGGCTTCTTCAAGCGTCGTGCCCACCGGAACGGTGACGAGATTTTCCTTCGTCATGATAGCGCTGACAGGTTGATCCAGATTACGCTCGAATCGCAAATCGCGGTTCGTCAGGATGCCCATTAAGTGCGATCCGCGCGTCACAGGTAGGCCGGAAAC
>Ga0206933_1057_pt1 | contig 25733 bp, 22 predicted proteins | sample Alteio_BWOrgHeat_15_FD_152937 | JGI IMG/M metagenome (GOLD analysis project Ga0206933, IMG submission 152937) | Enriched cells from forest soil in Barre Woods Harvard Forest LTER site, Petersham, Massachusetts, United States -... | ecosystem: Environmental > Terrestrial > Soil > Temperate forest >... | reverse complement strand
CTGCACGTTCGTACCGGGGGAAAAGCCCTGGTTATACGTGAAGTCGTAGTTATTGGTCTGTGCAGTGCCACCGGTGAAGAAGTTGCTCGACGGCGTGATCTGGTGGTCGAACTGTATTGTGGACGTCAGAAAGGGGTCGAAGTTCTCAGGCTGAGGACCGGCTCCGTTGGTGGAGAGTGAGAGGCCGGCGCTGCCGGAGCCGGCGCCACCGGAACCTACCGAGGTACCACCGGGGCCACCGCCTGTCGTCAGCGTGGAGGAAGACCCTCCGATTGTGCCAGTGACCAGGCCTGAGGGCGCGCCCAGGAGCAGCGCTCCGGACTTGGCACGCAGAATGTCAGTATCCGCAATGTCCAGGTCGTAGCGGGCTATCGCGATGTCGTAGTTGTTTTCAAGGGCCAGAGCAAGGGCGTCCGAAAGGCTCAGGTAGATCTTGCCGTCCTTGACCATGTCTCCAAGTCGCACGGAGTTGACGAAGCTGGGGTTGGGAATCGACGTTTCCCGATACATTCCAATTGGATTGTGGAAAAACTTGGCGTAGGGCTGCGAGAAGTCTCGCTGCGAGGTGCGCAGTTCGAGAGGCTCCGTTGGCGTCGGAACCGGCGCGGGGGGCAGGTCCTGAAATACCTTGTCGCCGGCCTGAGGCGCAGCCTGCTGGGCAAAGACCTGCGGAGGCATTCCAGTTGAGAGTCCAAGCACCACTACAGCTACGGCGCGCAGCCGTCCGAAACCGGAGTTGCGTGCCATCGAGTCTTTATCCATTTTTTTGCTCATCCTGATTTCGTTTTTCCTGGGCGTAATCACACGATTCCCGTACAAATGCATGCATCCTCTCCACTAGAACCTGTTCATTGGGGCATCTGGGGTGCCACTCAACAAGACGCTGTCGCCAGCCCGCCGGTCGCAATTTCTCGCACTTCGGAACCGAAGGCCTCACGGTCCGGGTCTGCCTATTTCTTCTGTGCATTGGATACGCGGTTAGGAGCGTTTTCGTTCCCGAAAAGACCCTGGCGTACCCGTCTGCGTCCTTCCGGCGAGCCCAGCTGGTAACCCCCGGGCCCGTGCCGGTGGGATTTGACCGGAAAAGCTGAGTATATCGCAGGCCACATCGAAGCCGGCTCTCATAAGATCATCTCCGGAGAGCCGATGCAGAACTGGAAACTCACCTTGGCCTATGATGGCACCGCCCGGTTTGCCTACGATCCAAGGAGAGCTCCAGGCGGCCCTGCAGCGCATGCTTGGCGCCGGGAAAGAAGAGGCGCCTTTGCCGCAGGGTTCCGGGCGGACTGATACCGGCGTCCATGCTCTTGGTCAGGTGGCGAGCTTCGCGATTGCTGCGCCGATTCCGGCGGAGAATCTTCAACGTGCGCTCAACCGGACTCTGCCTGCGGCGATTCGCGTGCTTGAGGCGCAGGCTGTGCCGGAGACCTTTCACGCGCGCCACTCTGCCGTCGCTAAGACGTATGAGTATCGAATTTTTCGTGGCGGACTCTGCACGCCGTTTCTGTCGCCCTATGTTCATGAGTGCCGATGGATTTTAGACAGGGCGGAACTGGACAAGGCAGCGAAAGACGTGACAGGAGAGCACGATTTCATCTCGCTCGCAGCCAGCGATGCAGATGCCTCAGAGCGGGCGGAAGAGGAGCAGCGGTCGACGGTTCGGACGATCTTTTCTTCAGAGTGGGTGGAATTGCCCGGGGAGATGCTGGTTTATCGCGTCAGAGGCAATGGTTTTCTGCATCACATGGTGCGCAACCTAGTGGGTACGATGCTTGAGATAGCGCGAGGGCAGTTCCCTGCCAAGTCTATGTCAGCGATTTTGCATGCGCGATCGAGGTCGGCGGCCGGGCCTACCGCTCCGGCGAAGGGGCTTTTTCTGCACTCGGTCGAATATCCAACCGAATCGCTGATATAACGGGTCCGAGGAGAGCGAATATGCCCAACCCTGTCGTTCATTTTGAGATCGGCTGCCGCGACCGTGAGAAGACTACCGCCTTTTACCAGCAGCTCTTTGACTGGCAGATGACGTCAGGCGCGATGAGCACGGACATCAAGACCGATGCCGGTAGTCCGGTGACCGGACATATCGTCAGCCTTGGCCATGAGCCGCATAACTATACCAACTTCTATGTTGAGGTTCCGAGCCTTGTGGATGCACTGGCGAAAGCGGGTGAGCTTGGAGGAAAGACGCTCATTCCGCCTGTGCCACTGCCCAATGGGAGCCACTTCGCGTGGTTTGCCGATCCCGATGGAAATACGATTGGGCTACTGCAGCGAAGCTAAATGCTTTCACAGCGGACAATTCCCTTGCCCTGCTACCCTGAAATCAGCCTATGCCTCTCCTGAGCCGCAGTCCGGCGTACTCGCGTGTCACGGCAATTGCCGGGCAGCGGCCGCTGCATGAGGCCTTTCGCTGGCTGCATCTGCATGATCTGCAGATGATGCGCTGGCAGGCTGAGCTTGTCGCGATTCCTGCACCGCCTTTTGGCGAGGCGCAGCGTTCATTGTGGATGGCGACAAAGTTTCGTGAGGCTGGACTGGGCTCGGTTGGGATTGACGGGGTGGGCAATGTCTTTGGCAAGCTCCTGGAATCAGAGTCGAATGATGACTTGCCGGTAGTGCTATTGTCGGCGCATCTGGACACGGTTTTCCCGGCTGAGACACCGCTTGATCCGGTGGTGATTGAGGATCGAATTGAGGCTCCTGGAGCTTGTGACAATGCGGCAGGGGTGATCGGTATGCTTGCCGTGGCTCATGCTCTATTGGAGTCGCAAGTACAACTTGCAGCTCAGGTTATCGTCTGCGGCAACGTAGGCGAAGAGGGTGAAGGCGATCTGCGCGGGGTACGCCACATCTATCAGCGTGCTCCGTGGGCTGGGCGCGTGGCGGCGCATATTGTGTTGGACGGGGCGGGGGCCGAGACTGCCGTAACGCAGGCGTTGGGCAGCAGGCGCTATCGGGTCGAGATTTTTGGGCCGGGAGGGCACAGTTTTACGGATGCTGGAACGCCTAACCCCATTCTGGTGTTGGGTTTGGCTTTGACTGAATTGGCGCGCGTTCCGATGCCGGCTTCTCCGGATGAGCCACGGGCGACGATGAACGTTGGCACGATCCAAGGCGGAACGAGTGTGAATACGATTCCGGAAAGTGCTGCGGCGGCTGTGGAGTTTCGGTCGACGGATGTGCAACAACTGGTGCGGCTTGAGGTGGGGCTACATCGCGTGGTGGAAGATGCTGTGGAAGCTGCCAATGCCGCTGCACAGGCGACTGTTCAGGGCAAGGACAGGCCTGACAGGCGACTGAGCTTTTCTATTGATAAGATTGGAGATAGGCCCGCGGCGGGGCTCCCTGGCGACTCTCCGTTACTTGAATCGCTGCGCGCTGTTGACCGGCATCTGAGGCTGCGGACTGACCTGCGGCTAGGGTCGACGGATGCGAATATTCCGCTGTCATTGGGGGTGCCGGCGGTTTCTCTGGGAGCGGGGGGCGATGGCGGCGGGGCGCATACGAGGGCTGAGTGGTACTCGGCTGCGAACCGGGAACTGGGGTTGAGGCGAGTCCTGCTGCTGACTCTGGCGATGGTGGAGTGGGCGGCTCATCGCAATCTGAGCGCGGCTGCACAGTGAGCCACGTCGCAATCGGCGTCCGACGGATTGCAATCTCTGTCGGACAATTCGCAATCGCCGTCTGACGCTGCGCAATCCGTGTCAACCAAATTGCAATCGGCGTCTCTATTTTGCGATTTCGGTTTCTCCTGATCTGAAAGTCATGAAACTGGCGACAGATTTGTTTTCATGGCCGGCGATAATACGCGTTCCCGATAAAGAGATTCTGACTAGAGATAGCCAGCGAAGGCTATCAGTTCTCCCGCGCGGCAGCTTCCAGCGCGGGCAGGTCCATCTTGATCATCCCCATCATGGCTTCCATAGCTTTGGGATGACTGATCAACTCGCCGATATTGCGTGGCACAATCTGCCAGCTTAGGCCGAAGCGATCTGTGAGCCAGCCGCAGGCATTTGGTTTTCCGCCTTCGATCAACTTGTCCCAGTAGCTGTCGATCTCTTCCTGAGAGTCGCAGCGGACGAAGAACGAGAAGGCGGGGTCGAGCTGATACGTGGGGCCGCCGTTGAGAAAGACCATCTCCTGACCCTCAAGCTCGATCGTGATCGTGGCGATCTTGCCTACGGGCCAGGGACCGACACCTTTGGAACGCAGCTCATCGAGCTTGCGCGCGTGCGGGAAGACGCTCAGGTAAAACTCAGCGGCTTCTTCCGCGTTGTCATTGAACCAGAGGAAAGGCGCAAGTTTGTTCATGGCTGGCATGGTATCAGCCGGGAGATTACTTTCGACAAGTCGACTTCCCATTACTTATACGGACGCCCGAAGTGCGTGAATATCGCGCATCGGCGGTTGGCCAAAGAATCGTTTGTACTCCCGATTGAACTGACTCGGACTCTCATACCCAACCTCAAAGGCTGCACTCGCGGCATCCAGTTCCCCAGTGAGCATCTTTTGACGCGCTGCGTGAAGCCGAAGCTGTTTTTGAAACTGGAGCGGACTCATGGCTGTGAGGCTACGGAAGTGATGATGGAGGGTCGATCTACTCATCCCGGTCATCGATGCAAGATCATCCACGTTCAGTGTCTTCTCGTAGTTCTCACGCAGCCAATTGACCGCCTTTGCTGTTCGATGGTTTTGGTCAGCCAGCGTAGCAACGGAACGCAGGCGATCTCCTTGTGTCCCCTGAAGGAGTCGGTAGATGATCTCTCGCTGGAGCAGCTTGCCAAAGAACGGGACATCCTGAGGCGTATCGAGAAGCTGAACCATACGGCAGCACGGTGCAAGGAGTTCTACCGTTGCCTCACCCAGCACCATCCCGCGTGTTCCAGCTGGCGGCACGGGAATGGACACCTCGTCGGAGTGCAGAACATCGCGGACCATCCCCATATCAAGTTTGAGGAAGAACGCGAGGTAAGGTCTCTCGACACTGGCTGAGCACACACGGCTAACGATCGGAAGTTCGATCGATGTCAGTAGAAACGTGGTTTCCCCAAAAATATAGCTTTCCTTGCCTAGGTCAACGCGCTTGCGACCTTGTGGAATGACAAGCAGACTCGGCTCATACGTACAAGGATTTGGCGCGGTCGGAACAGTGTTTTGGTAGAGCGTAAGTCTAGCGACTGGCATTGCCATTTGCGAGCCATTTCCCATCGCTTTGCCAATTAGCGTAGCCAAGTCGGCGAGCATCGATACAACCTGCGGGTCGCTCTTTGTGCCTGTATTATTCGATCGCATCGCTTTTCCTCGACAACTTAACGATATGCCACAAGTGCGGAGCTTTGCACTCTTTTCTCGCATTGCTCGGATAAATAGGCAATCATTCCGCTCGATCAGGCTACCGTCGTGCCGCATCTCCGGCTTAGTGTCGGAACTGAAAGCGAATGACGCGTCACGATTCAAGGAGAAGACATGGAAACGAGAAAGTTGGGAGCGCTGGAAGTATCGGAACTCGGATTCGGGTGCATGAATCTGGCAACCAATTATGGTCCGGCGGCGCCCATCGACGACGCCATCAAGGTCATCCGTGAGGCGCACAGGAACGGCGTGACATTCTTCGATACAGCGGAAGTGTATGGACCGTACACGAGCGAGACCATTGTTGGCGGTGCGGTTGAACCTTTTCGCAACGAAGTGAAGATTGCGACCAAATTTGGCTTCAATCTCACGGAGAAGAGCGGCCTGGACAGCCGGCCCGAACACATCAAGTGGATGGTGAATGGATGTCTCAAACGTCTCCGGACAGACCACATCGATCTCCTCTATCAACATCGGGTCGATCCCAATGTTCCGATTGAAGATGTCGCAGGCGCTGTGAAAGAGCTTATCGAGGCAGGCAAGGTATTGCATTTCGGCCTCTCCGAAGCGAGTCCCAGCACGATTCGCAAAGCGCACGCGGTTCAGCCTGTAGCCGCGCTTCAGACAGAGTATTCATTAATGAATCGCGACCCTGAAAGCAATGGACTGCTTGCGACGTGCGAGGATTTGGGGATTGGCTTCGTGCCATGGGGACCGATGGGCATGGGCTATCTGACGCAGAACCTGGACGCACAAACCGCTTTCGATCCGAAATCAGATCTTCGGTCGACCTTCGACCGCTTCCAGCCGGAAACCATTGCGGCGAATAAGCCTTTCGTGGACCGCATCGCGGAGCTTGCTAGAACGAAAGGCGCTTCGACCGCGCAACTCTCGCTCGCTTGGCTGTTGGCTCAAGAGCCCTTCATCGTTCCGATCCCTGGCACGGGAAAGGTCAAGCATCTTCAGGAAAATATCGAATCCACCAAGCTCGTTTTGACTGCGGACGATCTGAAGGAAATGGACAAAGCACTAGCCGAGTTGAAAGTGCATGGCGGTCGTATGAACGAGCAGCAGATGCGCGTTGTGGAGCAATAAGGAAGGCGATCAAAAATCGATACCAAGAAACGCAGTACTAAATCCGTCCTCGCCGAGTGCAATTGGCGATCTGAAGGTGGGCATCGGCATGGCCCAACCTGAAGGGGGCATCGGGATGGCCCAGCTTGCAAGACAAGTCCCCAGCAGAACAAGAAGTCATTCGGAGCGGAGTGTGGTGATTGGATCGAGGCGCATGGCGCGCAGCGCGGGGATGTAGCTGGCCGCGAGCGCGACAGTGGTTAGTACAAAAGTGACGCCAGCGAAGGTGGGTAGATCGGTCGGGGACACGCCGTAGAGCAGCCCGGCCATGATGTGGGAGACGATGAGCGCACCGGCCACACCCAGCCCGGCGCCAGCGGCGGCCAGACCGAGTCCCCGGCGCAGGACCATCTTGAGGATCGTGCCTCTCTGAGCGCCCAGCGCAAGGCGAATCGCGATCTCACGCCTCTGTTCATTCACAAGATAGGAAATCGTCCCGTAGATTCCAAGCCCGGCGAGCAGCAGGGCGGTGGCTGCAAAAAACGCCACCATTTCCATCGAGAATCGCCTGACAGAAAGCGACGTCGAGAGCACATCATCCAGCCTTTGCGCATGGAAGACCGGAAGTTGCGCATCAATGTCCTGGACCTGCTGGCGCACCTGCCCCAAGATGGCGCTTGGATCGACTTGTCCGCGAAGAAAGATGGCCAGGCTCTTGGTGGGGTGCTGGTACACGCTGCGGTAGATCTGCGGAATTGCCTCGTCCGCCAGCGATTCCGTGCGGGCATCCGCAATCACGCCGACGATCGTGGTCCAGGCTGGCTCGGCAGAGTTCAACAGCTCACGGCTATCCAAGTGCAGACGGACACGTTTGCCAAGCGGGTCCTGGTTTGGCCAGTAAGTGCGAGCCGCTGCCTGATTGATGATTGCGACCTGTGGCGTTGTCTCAATATCGTGGTCGTTGAAAAGGCGCCCGCGCAACAGCGGCATGCCCAGCAGGTGGAAGTATTCGGGCGAAACGATGGGACTATCAATCACAGGAGCCTGATTGTCCATCGTCTCGATGCCTTCGCGGATCAATGGCAACTGGCCGGGATTGCTGTGGCCAAGGGGAAGAGCGTCCACGTCGCCGATGGCCGCTTCTTGTACGCCCGGCAGGGTTCGACTGCGGCGTAGAATCTCGCGCAGCAAGACCGCTTCCTGGGTCGCTGTCCGATAGGCATCCTGACTGGGATCGTTAGGCCCCGGAAGCCAGGTTTGAATGGCCATAACGCGGTCAGGATTGAACCCGGGCTCCGCGTTGTACAAGTCCCAAAAACTGCGCAGAAGCAGGCACGAGGCGACCATCAGCACCAGAGAGAGCGCCAGCTCAGTGATGACCAGCATCTGGCGGGTGCGCGAGCGTCCCGGCGAACCCTTTGAACCTCGGCCTTCCTGCCGAAGCGTACCGATCAAATCGACACCGCTCATAAGCCATGCGGGGGCAAGCCCGAAGATAGTTCCGGCTGAGACGGAGACGGCCACAGCAAAGAGCAGGACTCCCCAGCCAATCGCGATGTCGTTGATATGCGGCAGGGTCTCCGGAACAAGCCGCAGCAGGAATCGCTGGGCACAGAAGAGAATGGCAAAACCGGCGATTCCGCCAAGCAGGAAGAGCAACAGAATCTCGGTCAGAAGCTGGCGGATGAGGCGCGTTCTTTGCGCTCCCAGAGCCTGGCGAACCGCGATCTCACGGCCTCGCCCGCTGGCCCTGGCGAGCAGGAGATTGGCGACGTTGACGCAACTGATCAGGAGGACCAATCCTACCGCGCCGAAGAGCAGAATGAGGGATTGGCGAACGCTGCCGACAACGGTTTCGCTGAGAGGAGTCAGGCGCACGGTCCATGCGGCCTGTGCCGGATACTCCGCCGGATATTGCTTTTTCAGCGATTGAACCAGCGCATCGAGGTGTGCCTGCGCGGCCTCAATCGAGAGGCCGGGCTTCATGCGCCCGACCACGCGACTTTGCTGACGTGAACCGCGCAGAGGGGGCGGAAATGGCAGACCGGCCATGCCAGCCGCCAACCAAATCTCCGTATTCAGCTCCTCGTTTGTTGAGCCCAGATCGCGAAAACCGCTCGGCATGACGCCCACGACATGGTAAACGTCGTTGTCCAGGAGCAGATCTTTGCCGAGAATGTGCGGGTCGGCTCCGAACTCTCTCCTCCAGAGCCCGTTGCTGATCACGGCCTCAAGGTTGAAGCCGGGAGTGGCATCGTGCGGATCGAATGTGCGGCCCAGTTGCGCGTCTACGCCGAAGACCGCGAAGTAATTCGGCGTAACGTGCTTGTAGCTGAGACGCTCGGGCTGTGCACTGCCGGTCAGGTTCACGTTTGCTCCGTGACCGGAAATCGACACGGACTGGAATACCCCGGAACTCTGCAGGTCTCTCCATTCAGGGACGGAGATGCCGACGTCCTGCGCGCCTACGCCGGGAAGGTTGTCCTCAATGCGGACAAGCTGTTGGGGTTGGGGATAGGGCAACGGGTGCAGCAATGTGGCGTCAATCACGCTGTAGATCGCAGTCGTTGCTCCAACGCCCAGCGCCATTGTGGCGATCGCAATGACAGAGAATCCAGGAGATCTCAGAAGCATCCGTACTGCGTACTTCAGATCGAAGAGCAGATTCTCGATGAAGGGAATGCTGTGCTCGGCGTGGTGGTCTTCGCGGATCGCCTCCGCAGCGCCAAGCTTGAGTGTGGCCTGCCGCCGCGCTTCGGTGGGCGACATGCCGGCGCGCATATTCTCTTCTGTCTGGAACGCGAGATGTTCGGCGATCTCATCCTGCAGGCGTTGATCGGAACTCCGCCCTGTTGCGAGATTCGACAGGCGTATGAAGAAGCGTCGCAGGAATTTCACGTTAAATCCTCCGCCTTGACTTCGAAAAAGCGCGCAATGATCGCTGCGGTTTGCTCCCAATCACGGGTCTCTGTCCGGAGCTGCTTGCGGCCGGCCGCTGTAAGCCTATAGAAACGCGCGCGGCGGTTGTTCTCCGATGCTCCCCACTCGGAGGCAATCGAGCCTTCATTCTCGAGCTTGAGCAGCAGGGGATACAGCGTGCCCTGGTTGACAGCCAGAAGGTCTCCGCTGATCTGCTCGATGCGCCGGGCAATTCCCCAGCCGTGCTGCGGTCCCAGGACATCGAGGGTCTTGAGGACCATCAGCACGAGCGTTCCTTGCAAGACGTCCGGCTTTTCCTTCATGGCGAATCAACCTTTAGGTTTCCTAACAGGAATAATGACATGGCTCCTTTTGGAAAGCAACAGGAGATTTAAAACTTTCTTTCGATGACAAGTTCAAGAAGAGCTGCCGGGAAACGCCGTTGTGTGTCCTAACTTCGCATGCGCGGGTTTACCAGGCGGTAGGCGAGGTCGGTCAGCAGGTTCACCAAGACGTAGGTGAGTCCGATGGCCAGCAGGCTGCCCTGGACGAGGGCGTAGTCGCGGCCGGAGATGGCGGAGACGACGAGGCGGCCGAGGCCGGGCCAGCTGAAGATTGTCTCGGTGACTATGGCTCCGGCGAGGAGCGCACCGAACTGCAGGCCGACTACTGTGACGATGGGAACGAGAGCGTTGGGCAGGGCGTGGCGGTAGACGACCTGACGCTCGGTGAGGCCCTTGGCGCGAGCTGTGCGGATGTAGTCCTGGTGGAGCTCTTCGAGCATGGCGGTGCGGATCATGCGGGTGAGGATGGCGGCAAGGGATGCTCCCATGGCAATGGCGGGAAGGACGAGGTACCGCCATCCGTCTGAAGAGAAAAGCCCGGAGGGCCCGGCGCCGGAGACTGGTAGCCAGCCCAGTCCGATGGAGAAGACGAGGATCAGGACGGGGGCTAGGGCGAATGCCGGAAACGAGAGGCCGAGGAGGCTGACGAGGCCGAGTGCGTGGTCCTGCCAGCGGGCGCGATGGGTGGCGGCTGCTATGCCCGCGGGAAGAGCGAGCGCGAGGCCGAGGAGGAGCGCGGCGATGGTGAGCTCGATGGTGTAGGGGTAACGGGTGGCGATGAGGTGGACGACGGAATCGTTGAGGCGGATGGAGCGGCCGAGGTCTCCATGAAGGACATCGCGCCAGTAGTGGAAGTACTGGATGTGGAGGGGCTGATCGAGGCCGTATTGATGGCGGAGGGCGGAGAGGTCAGCGGTGGTGGCTCCTTCGCCTAGCATCTGCTCGACGGGGTCGCCGGGGACGAGGTGGATGAGGAGGAAGACGAGGGAGACTACGACCCAGACTACGGGGAGGGTTAGCGCGAGGCGGGTGAGGATGGACTTCATGGGTCAGATTCACCATAAATCAGGACACGAAAACAGGGACAATGGCAGCGAGTCAGCGCGCTTGCGCCTTAGCGAGTTAGCTGAAGAGTCTCGGGCCATCGAGGCCCTCGGTTTGGGGAGGTTGGGTGGCTGGTGATTGTCGAGGCTGAGGACGCGACCTATCTCTTGCGTTGGCTACGCTGTGGGCTGGGCGGCGGGCTTCTTTCGCTTCTTCCACCATGCCCAGATGGCGGCTATTCCAGTGCCACAGCCACCGAGGATCCAGACGAGATTTTTGCCGACGAAATTTTCTGCTGCGCTTATGGGATCGACCTCTACGGCGATGTCGCGGTCTATGGAGGTGAAGTCTCTTGAGAGGTTATTGAGTTCTACTGTGGCGGCGAGGTGTAAGCGGAGCTTGCCGGAATGTTTGGGGATGATGTCCCACTCCCATGTGGTTGGCGTGTTGCCGGCAACGATCTGCTCTTCGGAACTTAGCGGAGTGATGTCGAAGTCGGCGCTGCGGAGGGACATCTTCATGCGGCTGGAGATGGGCGTGGAAGCTGTTTGTGTCTGTGTGCCTGGAATCTCCGTCATGCCGGATTCAAGGATTGAGATTGAAACGGTTCCGGGGGCTATTCGCGCTGTGACGTGGGCGGTTTCACTCGACTTCATTTTGGCCGGAGTGTTATAGGCCAGATTGCCCTGTTTCAGCTGAGCGAGGCTCATTGCGAGCTTGTCGTCGTCTGTAGGTGGGTCGTGCATTGGCGGACTATCGATAGAGGCTGGGTTTCCGGAGCCCGCGTCTACTATCCGCGCGGATTCGCCGGTGTTCCCTTGATGACTTTTGTGTCCCGGGTGGGAATCGGTGGCTGGCTTTGCTCCTCCGGCGATGGAGGGTGGAACAGGATTGGCTGCCACTGGATTCTCGGCGTCTGCTTTTGGTTTTAGTGCGGCCCCATGGGAAAGAAAAAAGACAGCGGCCAGAGCGATGCAAATGACCACGAGTGATCCGGATACAACGATGATTGTGGTCCGTCTTCGCATGCCTGACCCCGATGAAGAACTATACCGCGCCGACTTCCATGAGCTGTACAAGAATGTATTGCGCTAATTGCGGCCACGCAGAAATTAAGCGATCAAGATGGCAAGTGCACCCTGGCGATGCGCACAGGTTCCAGTTTTCCCGGGTCCACGATGCGATCTTCGTTGACATTGGGGCCCTGGCTGTTGGCGATGAAATAGAAAACATCACCGCGGATTGCACCTGTCGTGGGCTCGATCGTAAAGTTTGTGCGGTTTTCGAGAACTGTTGTTTGTTCGACGCTGGTTGTGTCTTTCGAAAGCTTGAATGCAACTACTCGCGGTGAGCCAATTGAGTTCTGGATTGCGATGAGGCTGCCGTTGTGCCAGTAGAGTCCGTCAATGCCGGAGAGAGTGCTGTTGGGGCCGCGATTCAATTCGGTGCTGATGCCGCGCTCCAGATTCAGATGAATAACGCCGTAGTCATCGGCCACAAAGAGCTGGCGGTCGTCGCCTGCTAATGCAATTCCATTTGGTCCGGAGAGCTCTCGATGGACCGGTAAAGGCGTGAAGGTCGCGGTGCCTCTCTTGAAGAGCAGGACTTGATTGCTGAGGCTGTCGGTCAGAAGCACATCGCCGTTTTTGCGTACTACGAGATCGTTGAAGCCGTGCTGCAATGAATCTCCAGGCGAGAATCTGTTGAGTAGCTGGCCTGAGGGATTGAAGTGCAGGAGTTCGGATTTTTCAGAGGCCTCGGACCAGGAGGCCGCCCACACCGAACCGTCGGTGGAGTCTGTGCGAATGCCCAGGATCGGCAGCAGATTGTCGTGTGATGAGGATGAGAAATTGGAGGCGATGCCGCCGGGTGTGATCCTTACGATCTTTCGGCGGTTGAGGCTGCTTAGATAGAAGACATCCTGTTTCGCATCGTAGGCGAGCCCTTCGGGGACCAGATCTTTTTCGTTCGCGACAAAAGCCAGCCGTGAGGCTGTCACGACGGGAAACTCCTGATGAACCATTGCGACGAGCTGGTCGAATTCCGACGATCCCTTCAATGTCCGCAGGGTAGGGCTGCCGGCAGGGTCGAAGCCCTCATGCAGGGCAGCGCATTGCTCGAGGAACTTCAGGGCCTCGTGAGTTTGACCGAGTTTTTGTGTCAAGACAGCGAGGATGTATAGAGCGGCGGCGCGATCGGGGAGGTTCGGGAGCAGCTTTTGGATATGCGCGATCTGCACGCGGATTTCAGCTGAATCTGAGGGCTCTGTTACTGGCTGCTTCGGTTGAATTTGCGCTGAACTAACCGTGAAGACGAAGGCAATTGCCGATACGATGAAGGCGACGGGCGGGGATAATCTGGCCTTCCGAATGAGGTTGCGATCGTACTGAGTGACCATGGATAGTAATTTATCTTCGCCAGATTACCGATCAAAACAAATCAACCCCGGCGGGCGCAAAAGAAACACACGCCGAGGTTGATTTCTGGAACGGTTGCGAGTTAGAGGGTTACGTCGAAGACGAATTTGGAGGTCGAGCCGTTGGGCGGGAGTGGTGCGACGCCGTCTACCTGGAAGGTGGACCGCTGCACGTTTTTGTGTCCGAACTCATCGCTGACGGCGCGAACGCCGAAGGCTATGACGAGGCCGGTGTCAGCAGGCAAGCCGCGAGGCAGCGACCAGGCAAAGGGGATGTTGAGAACACAGGTGGCCATGCCAGGACCTGCCCATCGGGCAAAGCCGTTGGCGGTTTCGAGGCCGCCGGCGACTAAGCCGGTGTCCTGATTGAGTTCGCCACCGACGGCAGATGCCGAGCAGTGATAGAGGGTTCCTCGCTTAAAGTCAGAGGCGACCCTGATGTTGATGGTTACGTTAACGGTGCCAGTGTACGGCGGGGCACTGGTCTTCGCCTCGGGGGTGGCACCTAGTTGGATACCGCTGGTGTTGATCTGGCCATGCTCTGCGTCGTAGGAAAAGCTCATTCCGCTATGGGCTTGGCTAACCGGTGTGCGAGGAAGGGAGGCTGAGGGGGTTTGGGCGTGCGCGGCAGAGAGGGATGCGGCACAGACAAGGGCGACAAGCGCCACTGGGGAAAGACGCATAGTTCGACTCCTTAACCGGAATTGGCCTTTCTTAGATGGCCTGCGACAGCGTTCCACGGATTTATCCCAGAGGCAACAGAGTTACGGACATTTACAATAATTTCGTTTCGATGACACGGGAAAGTATGGTAATCACAGGGTTTGCTATCAGTCGAAGGACGTTGAGAAACCTTCATTTGAGTTAAATTATTCGTTTCTGAGTAATTAATTTGTGTCGAAACATGAGCTCACGCTGTTCAAACTGGTCGGGGGTCGGCCTGTGGGCGGCATTTCGCGACTGGCGGTGATAGCTGGTAACCTAAGTCGTTTGGTTCGCCGCGCGCTGTTGCGCTAACTTTTGCGGTAGTTACCCAAGTGAAAGGCAGCACAATGGGATTCAATTTTCAGCACGTTGACTTCGTCAAATTTGACACTTTATTGAACGAGGACGAGCGGCTGGTGCGCTCGACGGCACGCCAGTTTGTCGAGGACAACCTGGTTCCGATTATTGAGGATTGTTTTCGCGAGGGACGTTTTCCGCGCGAACTGGTGCCACAGATGGGCGAGCTTGGCTTCTTTGGGGCGAACCTGGAGGGCTATGGCTGCGCCGGGATGTCGAATGTCGAGTACGGGCTGGTGATGCAGGAGCTGGAGCGCGGAGACTCGGGTTTTCGCAGCTTTGTGAGCGTGCAGTCGGCGTTGGTGATGTATCCCATCTACACCTTTGGCTCAGAGGAGCAGAAATTGAAGTGGCTGCCGGAGCTGGCGGCGGGGCGCAAGCTGGGCTGCTTTGGGCTGACCGAGCCGGGATTTGGGTCGAATCCGGGCGGAATGACGACGCGAGCACGCAAAGATGGCGACGATTATGTGCTGAACGGCGAGAAGATGTGGATCACTTCGGGGACGATTGCCGATGTGGCGGTGATCTGGGCGAAGATGGATGACGAAGATGGCAAGGTTCGCGGGTTTCTGGTGGAGACAGACCGACCGGGATTTCGCGCGGATGAAGTGCATGGGAAGTGGTCGCTGCGAGCTTCAGTGACGGCGGGACTTTCGCTGCAGGATGTGCGTGTGCCGACGGCGAATCTGTTGCCGGGGACGGGCGGGCTGAAGAGTCCGCTGATGTGCCTGAACCAGGCGCGGTATGGCATCAGCTGGGGCGCGATTGGCGCGGCGATGAGCTGTTATGACACGGCGCTGCAGTACTCGAAGATGCGGAAGCAATTTCGCAATGAGCCGATTGGAAGCCACCAGATTATTCAGGAGAAATTGGCGTGGATGATCTCGGAGATTTCGAAGGCGCAGCTGTTGTCTGTTCATGCGGGGCGGCTGAAGGATGCCGGGAATCTTAGCCATGAGATTATTTCGCTGGCGAAGCGGAACAATGTTTGGATGGCGCTGGAGTGTGCGCGGATTGCGCGGCAGATTCTGGGCGCGAACGGGATCACTGAGGACTACCCGATCATGCGGCACATGATGAATCTTGAGTCGGTGATTACTTATGAGGGGACGCATGATATTCATGCACTGATTATTGGCGCGCATGTTACTGGGATTCAGGCGTTTTGAGGAGTTATTTTAATTTAGCTTTTATGCGTACCTTCTCTAAGTTAGAGAGATAGCGCTTGAGCTTAGGCTCTTGCAGGGACTCGTTGATTGCTTTTCTGTAGCCGCCCATGTAGATGGTGTAGAGGACTGCGAAGGCGCAGCCTACTCCGAACATGAAGCCGAGGATCAGGCCGAATAGGCCGGCCATGCCGAATGCTTCCATTGTGCTGGCTCCCCGGTTCACTCAGGACGACAATGCTTGTGGGATTCGTGCTTTCTCACCTTAGACACGATAAAACTGTGTCGAAGACGGTGCACCCATTTTCTTGCTGATTGAGGGTTGTTAACCGCGGGTCCTTCGACTTCGCTGCGCTCAGGATGACAACTTTCTTAATGCGGTAGCACTGACGGCAGTTACACGGCCACTACGAAGCTGTCTTCTGTGCGGGTGACTGCGTGGTAGAGGGTGTCGCGTTCTACGGGGACTCGGCCTGCTTCTGTGATGAGGCGGCATAGCTCTTTGCGCGTCATGCCCTGCGGGGTGGTGGCTCCGGCGTCGTGGTAGATTTTTTCCTCGATAACTGTACCGTCGAGGTCGTCCGCGCCGAAGCGGAGGGCTATCTGGGCTATCTTGGGAGTCATCATCTGCCAGTAGGCCTTGATATGCGCGAAGTTATCGAGTACCAGGCGGCTTACCGCGATCTGGCGGATATCAGTTAGTCCGGTAGTTACAGGGAGATGGTCGAGGGCGGTGTGCTCGGGATGGAAGGCGAGCGGGATGAAGGTCTGGAAGCCGCCGGTTTCGTCCTGCACTTCGCGGAGCTTGAGGAGATGGTCGACGCGATCTTCGTCGTTTTCGATGTGGCCGTACAACATCGTCGCATTGGAGCGGAAGCCGTGCTTGTGGGCGAGGCGGGCGGTGTTGAGCCATTCGCTGCCGTCGATCTTGTGGTCGCAGATGATGCTGCGCACGCGGGTGGCGAAGATTTCTGCGCCTCCGCCGGGCATGGAGTCAACGCCGGCTTCGCGGAGCTTGACCAAAGTCTCTTCAATGGAGAGCTTGGCGCGGCGGGCGAGGAAGGCGACCTCGACCATGGTGAAGGCCTTGATGTGGACCTTGGGGAAGCGCTGCTTGAGGCCGCTGACCAGGTCGAGGAAGTACTCGAGAGGCAGGTCGGGATGGAGGCCGCCGACGATGTGGAACTCGGTGACTGCTTCTGTGTAACCGGAGGCTGCAGTTTCCCATGCTTCTTCAAGGGCCATGGTGTAGCCGGCGGGGTCGCCTTTTTTGCGGCCGAAGGCGCAGAGGCGGCAGGCGGCTACGCAAACGTTGGTGGGATTGATGTGGCGATTGACGTTGAAGTAGGTGACGTCGCCGTGGAGGCGTTCGCGGACGTGATTGGCCAGCCAGCCGACGGCGAGGATGTCTCCAGTGCCATAGAGTGCGAGGCCGTCGTCATAGCTGAGGCGCTGGTTGGCGAAGACCTTTTCTGCAATGGTCTCGATACGAGGATCGTAGGTCTGAAATGCGTGGGTATGAAAGGCGTGCCGGGCCGGTTCCGTAGCTTCGTTCATGTCGAAGTTCACCTGTATTGATGATACCGGAAAGGAAGGATGGATGATTGGTTGACGTGGCCCAGACGGATCTTTCGCTGCGCTCAGGATGACAACAAAGACAAAGCAACCGCAACCGCAAATGCAACCGCAGGTCCTTCGACTGCGCTTCGCTTTGCTCAGGATGACAGCAACTGCCCTTGAGCTAGCGCTGGGGGAGGGCTGGGTGGACAGGTTCTGAGCCGTCAGCGGGGGTCTTGGCTGGGAAGACTTTTTCTGCGGTCAGCGGTGCGGCCTTGATGCGGTGATGGGACAGCTCGGCTTCAGTGAGGACGCCGTCCTGGAGGGAGGCTGCGAAGCGGACGCCGCCTACTGCCCGGGCGAGGAAGAGGCGGAAGCCGGTGGGCGTGCCGGTGAAAGTGAGCGTAGCCGGGTCGACGGAGTAGAGGACCTGGCTGCTGCGGGAGCTGACGAGCATGCGGCCGGTCTTGTCATCGAAGGCGAGATCGCCAACGTCACGGACGGGGACTTTCTCAAGCCAGAACCAGTTTTCGCCACCGTTTTTGGTGGAGAAGTCGCGGGAGAAGTAGACACCATCTCCGGCGCCGACCCAGAGTTCTCCCTCTTTAGAGAAGGCGATCTTGCGGATGTCTTTGACCTTGGACGGGAGGCGGACGGGGGTCCAGCTGAGGCCGCCGTCTTTGGAGAAGACAACGCCGGTACGCCGGGCAGCGAGGAGTTCGCCGCGGTGTGAGGCAACGGTGTGATATTCGCCGGAGCCGAGAGCGAGGCCACCCTGCCAAGTAGTTCCTTGATCTTTGCTGGTGAAGATGCCTTCGGTGGTGGCAACGGCCCAGAGCTCACCTGAGAGGTCGAAGCCAGCGACGCGGGAACTCATTTCGCGGGCGGGGATGGTGATGTTTTCAAAACGGCTGACACGCCTGCCATTGACGTTTTCTTCGACAATACGCGTTCCCTGGTTGACGATGCTGCTGCGCATGACCCAGTGGGGATTGCTGAAGCTGTCGCCGGTTTCAAGGGCGAAGATGCCGTGACTGGTGCCAGCGAGTATGGTGCCGTCTTTGGCCTGGGCGAGGGTGAAGACGTCGCGACCGGCGAGGCCGTCGGAGATCTGCGTCCAGGTGATGCCTGCGTCCTGGGTGAGAAAGACTCCACCGTAGCTTTTGTCATTGACGACGCCAGCGAGGATACGGAGCGGATCGCGAACGTCGGCGACGAGCGCTTCAACTTTGCGGGCAGAGAAGCCTTCATTTGACTGCGCGAAGGTCTGGCCACCATCGGTGCTGGCGAGCACGCCGCTGCGGTCGGTGGCAAGGAGGATGTGACCTTCATGCTCGGTATCGAGCCAGATGTCGTTGATTATTACGTCCGCTCCCGTGATGCGCAGCCACTCGCGGCCGCCGTCGCGGCTGCGATAGAGGCCCTCGGTGGTGCCAGCGTAGACGACCTCGCGGTGGCGCGTGTCCTGCATGAGGACGCGGGTGCGGCGGGCGGTGGAGGGGATGCCCTGAATCTTGTGGAAGAGGTCACCGCCATTTTCGCTCTTGTAGATGCCGGAGCAGGCGCTGGCGTAAACGATGGTGGGCCGCTCGGGGTCGAGGATGATGGAGAAGACGTCAGAGTCGTCGATGACGCCCTGCTTGATGCTGCGCCAGTGCGCTCCACCGTCCTTGGTCTTCCAGGGCAGGTGCCAGGTGCCGGCGTAGATGATGTCGGGATTGCGAGGATCGATGGCGAGGGACTCGACCTCGTGGATTTCACGGCTTAGGGGGTCGTCGCTCGGTGGCGATATGCGCTGCCAGGTTTGGCCGCGGTCGTGGCTGCGGAAGACTCCTTCGAGCGTGCCGGCGACGATGATGGAGGGATCGGATGGGGCCTGGGCGAGCGAACGTACGGACTGGTCTTTGAGGGGCTCCACGACCTTCCAGGTGCGGCCTCCGTCATGACTGACGTAGAGACCGCCGTCAGTAGCGTAGCTGCGGAAGGCTCCTGCGAAGAGAGTCTGACGATCGGAGGAGTCGACAATGATGTTGTCGATGATGAGGTCGCCGATTTCGCCGTCGATGCGGCTGAGGCGGTTCCAAGTGGCTCCGCCGTCGAGGGACTCGAAGATCCAGTTGCTGGTATCGCCAAGATAAAGGTGCTGCGGCTCACCAGGAACTGAGGCGAAGGCGCGTGCGTCGCCTCCATAGGGGCCGATGGAGCGCCATTGATAGGGGGCGTGCGATTGCTGGGCTGAGGCGGCAAGGGACAAGGCTGCCAACAGGCAGAGGAGCCATATGGCTCGCCGGGCAGCCGGGAACAGATCAGGAAGGCGATTCATGCGGGCCACGAGTCTCCAGCAGCGGAGAAGGATGCTTCGATCATAGAAGGATATGGGGCAAAAAGAAACGAGGCTGACCGCGTGAAACGGTCAGCCTCGGTGCTTTTCAAAAAGATGCGTTTCAGGACTCGCTCACCCGTGTATCAAATTGCTGTTAAAACGGGCGGGACCTCGGAGGAGAACCCGCCCGTTGTGGGCGCTTACTTCTTGGGATGCCTCTCAGGCAGCGGCTTACGAGCCTGCGGCTTGACATCGCCGGAGACTGGGGTCGCGCCAGAGACGCTGAACGTTGCACCGGACGGCACGAGGTAATCTTCAACCTTCTTGCCATCGCCGGAACCGGTGTAGACCGTGATGCGGGAAGCATCAATGCCCTTCTCGGTTACCAGGTAGTCCTTGGTGTTGACTGCGCGCTGTGCTGCGTAGTCAGGAGCGACTTCGCCCTTCTTCAGCTTCTTCTTCGGCGGAGCCTTTTCATCGGCGGTCGAGGAGCCGACGACGGCCAGGGCTGCATCCGACTTGCTCTGGAGAGTCAGAGCGATATCGTCGAGGCAAGCCTTAGCTTCGTTGTCTACACGCATCGGACGCTTGGTGTCCTTATCGAAGGTGATGGAGCAGAGCGAGGAGGTAGTCGGCGCAGGAGCCACATACGGAGCCTCAATGGTGACCGAGGTGGTTGAGCTGGCCGTTTGTCCCTTATCGTCTGTCACTGTGCACGTTACGGTTACCGACCCTGCCGGTGCACCTGCTGAAGCGAAGGTGGCCGAGTTACCCGTGCCGCTCACCGATCCGGCGGAGGCAGAGTAGCTGTAGGTCAGAGGACGATTCTGCGGGCTGACGCCGGTAGCCGTGATGGCACTGGTGTCGCCGGGCTTGATGGTGGACGGGTTAGCCGAGCAGCTGACCGTCGGAGGCTCGAAGGCCTTGACGGTATAGGTGGCCGAGCAATCGGCAGACTGGCCGGGCTTGGGACCCTGACTGACGTTGCCCTTGACGGTGTAGGTGCCGGGCGCGAGCGATGCGGTAGCTACGGTGGCCGAAGCTCCGGTGCCGGTGACGCCGTCGCCGCTCCATGTGTACACGGCCGTCTTCTTAGGATTGAGCATGTCAGCCGTACCGGTGACGGTGACCGGCTCGCCCGGATAGATAGATGGCGGGTTAACCGAGCAGGCAAGGGTCACAGGCGGAGGCGGCACGATGGAGCCGATATGGAAGACCAGGCCTGCGCTCAGACGGGCTGCGTTGATGTTCGCGCGGCCGCCGTATACGCCAGGTCCGAAGTTGACATGCATGTACTCGTAGTCAGCCTGGAAGAGGCGGATGGCGAGGTGATGGTTAAAGAGCGGGGTGTTGTAGTCCATGCCGCCGCCAACCGTGATGTCCGGACCCCAGGTGTTCGGCTCGTGCAGCGGACCGCCCACATAGGCCGCGCCCGCGAGAGCGTGGGCGAATGGGGTAATGTCTGCAGTCGGATAGCGGAAAACTATACCGCCAGCGCCGGTCACAAAGCTGTCGTTATTTCCGCAATCGGATTCGGTTTCGCCGCATCGGTGGAAGCCGCCTTCGATCTGCGCGCCAACGTACTTGTTGAAGTAGTACGTACCGCTGACGATCTCGCCCCAATTAATGGCCTTGTAGTCTACGGGAACGATGATCCCGTCGGGCTGCATCACATTGACTGTGTCCTTGGGGGCCAGGTAGCTGTAACCGATGAAGATGTCCCAGCGCGACGCGGATGCGTCCGCCGCGACAGGGGGCTTGGCGGCCGGCTTGTCCTGGCCGAACGCGGCGACAGAGACCAATGAGGCCGCTGCAGCGACAGCCAGAACCAGAGACTTCTTGAAATGAGAATTCATACGTTTCCCTCCGCAATCTCGCTTGAAAAGCATCCCCGCATTTTCAAGACATCAAAACCGTGAATTGGATCACCCGATCGACAGCGGGCGACTAAGAATCTTTTTACTGATGAAACGGACTAAGCAAACGTCAATCACAAGTTACCATAGGCTGAAATCCCCGGAACACAAATTTCTCAATAAGTTGCCGTGAAAGTTAATCTCCGGCGGAAGGGATATTCCGCATAAGAGACACAAACTTATCAAGAAATAACAGTTACTAAATTTCCGCTTTTGAGGTACTACGCAGGTTTCTACGGCGGAGATTCAATCCCTGTCCTTCACCCCATGTTCAGCGTTTTGCGTAGACTGCCTCGCTCACGCTGAATCTTCTCCTGCAGCAGAGTTATGGCATACAGCAACTGCTCCGGCCGCGGTGGGCAGCCGGGTACATACACATCGACCGGAATTACCTGGTTAACGCCCTGTACAAGTGCGTAGTTGTTGAAGACTCCTCCGGAGGTGGCGCATGCTCCCATGGAGATAACCCACTTAGGCTCCGGCATCTGCTCGTAGAGGCGCTGAATTACAGGCGCCATCTTTTGTGAAACGCGGCCGGCGATGACCATAAGATCGGATTGCCGGGGTGAGGGGCGGAAGACCTCTGCGCCGAAGCGGGCGAGGTCAAAACGCGAGGCGCCCATGGACATCATCTCGATGGCACAGCAGGCGAGGCCGAAGGTCATGGGCCACACGGAATTCTTGCGCACCCAGTTGACGGCGAAGTCGAGCGAAGTCAGAAATACGCCCTCCGGCTGCTCGTAGCCGTAGGTCACTTCCCTTACCTTGGCGCGATTGACGGCGCTGCTTTCAAGGGAGCCGAAGAAGTACTGGTCCTTGCCTGCAGATCCTGCGCTTTCAGTGGGGAAGTTCTCTGACATGGTGCCAGTATACGACGCATCTCTCTGTTGTGGAACACTTTCCTCGCTTTGAACTGTTGAGAATCTTCGTAACATGTGTCATTCGGCACACTTTTTCAAAGTCGATCTTTAGCGTCAACAGTACGATTTTTCTTCGCGAAACCAGCAGGCAAATATCGGCGTTTCGGGAATCGAAAAGATCAATACCGCACCACAATGCGGACCGATGTACCGATGGAGTAGACGAATTGACGTGTTTCGGTGGCGACCAGGAACCCGCTTCCAACGACATTTCGGTTGGGTTTCGATTGGACGACGGCGACATTCGTGCGAAAATCCAATCACCCGTAGGCCCGTCCTCGCACTACAATAGGCACATTCCAATGAAACTCATACCATCCATTCGAGCCCTTCTACTGTTGTCTCTCGCGACTGTGGGCGCGTTTCTGGCCCCGGTTGTAGCCCTTGCCCAAGCTGCATCGTCACCTTCCGCTCCGGCGACGCAGGCCCAGATCGCCGATCTCAAGCAGGCCATTACCTCTGCGCAAAGCTCGGCGGATAACGCCTGGATGCTCACTTCGGCAGCGCTGGTGCTTATGATGACCGGCCCCGGACTGGCGCTCTTCTACGGCGGCCTGGTGCGCAAAAAGAACATTCTCGGCACGATGATGCAGAGCTTTGCCATGATGGGCATCATCAGCGTGCTGTGGGCGCTGATCAGCTATTCGCTGGCGTTTGGCCATGGAACGAGCTTCATTGGCGGCCTTGAGTATGCATTCCTCCATGGGGTGGGACTTGGGCCGGATGGATTTTATTCCGCGAGCATTCCGCACCAGACATACATGATTTACCAGCTGATGTTCGCGATTATCACTCCGGCCTTGATTTCGGGAGCGTTTGCGGAGCGGATGAAGTTCAGCGCGATGTGCGTCTTCATGATCCTTTGGTCGATCATCGTTTACGATCCGATGGCGCATATGGTCTGGGGCGTTGGCGGGTTGCTCAATTCAAATGGCGGCAAAATTCCCACCTTCGATTTCGCCGGCGGGACGGTGGTGCACGTGACCTCGGGTGTTTCGGCGCTGGTCACGGCGTTGTATCTGGGAAAGCGGGTCGGCTATCCCAAAACGGCGATGCCACCGCACTCGATGGTTTTGAGCTTTATTGGCGCCTGCCTGTTGTGGGTAGGCTGGTTCGGGTTCAATGCCGGCTCTGCGGTGAACGCAAGTTCGCTGGCGACCTCGGCTTTTGTGGCGACACACTTTGCGGCGGCCGCGGCGGCGGTGAGCTGGACGATCGCGGAGTGGATTCACAACGGCAAGCCGACGGCGCTGGGCGCGATCTCAGGCGCAGTGGCGGGGCTGGTGGCGATTACGCCCGCTTCGGGCTTTGTAAAGCCGATGCCAGCTATCGCGATCGGCCTGGTGGCGGGCGTTTTCTGTTTCCAGATGGTGACGCGGGTCAAGAGCTGGTTCAGCTATGACGACTCTCTGGATGCCTTTGGCGTGCATGGCGCGGGCGGAACGATCGGTGCGCTGATGACCGGGCTGTTTGCGGCGGCGGTTATTAATCCCGTGTATGGCAAGGATGCAAACGGCAATCTGCTGCCGACGGGCGCTTTCGAAGGCAACTGGCACCAGCTTCTGAACCAGTCTATCGGCGTGGGAATTGCCTGGGTTCTCTCAATTGTCGGCACGCTGGCGATCCTGTTCGTTGTGGACAAGACTATCGGCCTGCGTGTCACGGCCGAAGATGAAGCTACCGGCCTCGATCTCTCCCAGCATGGTGAGGAAGGATACGATTTCGGCGCGTGATTGCGTCAATTTTTCGGGAGGGTGCCGAGGGGGATTCCTGCACGATTCGTGGGATTGCCGTACTCTCCCAAACTGATACCCTAGGGAACGCGAAGCAAGTCGCGAGGTTCTAAAGCTTTATGCAAAAGATCGAAGCCATCCTCCAGCCGTCGAAGCTGGACGCAGTCAAAGACGCCCTGCTTGAAGCAGGCATTGAAGGCATGACAATCCTTGAAGCCCGCGGCCACGGACGGCAAAAGGGCCACACTGAGTTCTACCGCGGCCGCGAGTATACGGTGGACCTGTTGCCCAAGGTCAAAATTGAGATTATCGTTCCAGACGAGCTCAGGGAAAAGACGATTCAGGCGATCATTGGCGCCGCGCGTACCGGAAAGATCGGCGACGGCAAGATTTTTGTGACTCGGGTGGATGAGGCGATTCGCATTCGGAACGATGAGCGCGGGGAGTCGGCGCTGTAGCTCTAGTACGCCGTTCCTGCCCGAACTACAAGGACCAGGGAACAAACCCATTCCCTGCAGCGGGTAAATAATTACATATTTATTGAAAGCCCAATATTGCCCGGCGCTTCGGATGATGATAGCGATTGGGTAAGACAAGCTCGGGGCCATTGAGGCCCCTCGTTGGCGGGCCTAATGAGACGGGTGGTTGGCAAGGTTAAAACCTTGCCCTACCTGTGTTGCATAGAAATAGCCAAGGTGGGACTCAAGGTAAAAACGGGGTCCTCGCCTTTCTGCCCACGAGTGAAGACCTGTCCGTGGGGCCCCAGTTCACTCAGAATGACAACTATTTTGCTGGAAGCTGTCTTATCTAACAGCTTCATTCTGCATTGCCTTAGTGCAACCTCATTGTGGCTGCGGCCATCCATCTTTGGGATTCAGCGTTCAGTTGCGCTGAATCAGGGTGGCCGTATCGGTGATCTACGACTGGCTTTCAGTCTTCGGATTAATTCTTTCTGATAGAGATTGAATGAGCTTGCGCACCTTCCCCTGGCTTCGCTCGGTGGCCCTATGCGCGGTGATGTGCTTCCCCTTTCTTACGGGCGGCATGTGTGTGTTCGCGCAGGAGTTGAGTTCTGCGGCCACGCTTCGCGATGCTTCGGACGCAGTGGGGTTCTCGGCGCTGCCGGACGAACCTGCTGCCTCTCCGGACTCGCCGAAGTTTTTGCGGGCTGCTGAACCACCGGTTGGATTTACAGAGGCTGAGCCTTCCAAGATTCATTACCACTGGACGGGCTTGCTGGTGCAGTCTTTCGAATTCGACATGATCGAGGACGCATTTCGCCTGGGGATGGATAATGGGCTGCGTTCATTGCTGGTGACGAAGCCCTACTGGCACGACTATGTGGCTTCACTGCGGCAGTTCAATATGCGGCGGTGGAATGATGGCGACGACTTCCTGGTAAATTATGTCGGGCACCCGATGCAGGGTGGGGTGACTTCATATCTGGAGATTCAGAACAGCCCGGCACAGTCACGGATTCAGTGGGGCGAGCCGGGGTATTGGCGTTCGCGCGGCAAGGCGATGCTCTGGTCGACGGTGTACAGCACCTATGAGGAGATCGGGCCGACGGGCGAGGCTGCGATTGGAAACGAGGGCGGATATACGTACGACACCAAGTGCATTCTGCACTGCAGCGCGGAGTACCCGCCTAGCGGGAGAATCACGAACAATACGGGCTGGGTGGATTTTATCGTGACGCCGACAGCTGGGACGCTGTGGGTGTTTGCTGAAGACATCATCGACAAGGAGGTGAGCGGGCGCATCATGGACCACTTTGGGCACGACAAGATAGTGCCGAAGATCATTCGCGGCTCACTGAACCCGACGCGGACGATGGCCAATTTCTTACGCGGACGCAAGCCGTGGTATCGGGATTGGGATTATCCGGAGATCAACAACCTGGA
>Ga0206933_1056_pt1 | contig 26191 bp, 24 predicted proteins | sample Alteio_BWOrgHeat_15_FD_152937 | JGI IMG/M metagenome (GOLD analysis project Ga0206933, IMG submission 152937) | Enriched cells from forest soil in Barre Woods Harvard Forest LTER site, Petersham, Massachusetts, United States -... | ecosystem: Environmental > Terrestrial > Soil > Temperate forest >... | reverse complement strand
GAACCGCGAAAACTGCAGGCTTGCCTGCGTTGTGTAGTCGGCGTTGAAGCTGGTGACGCCATGCGCAGTCAATTGCCCGGCAGGCTGGCGCGAACTCAGGTCGTACGTTATGTCATGCTGACCGGTGCTTGCAGCGAACACAATATCTGCCACTGGTTGATTAGCGACTGTGATATTGCTGAGCGTTGCCTTGCTCTGAAGATGCGGATCGTGAATCGACCCGTCTCCTGTGGCCGAAAATCCAAGCTTGCCTTCGACCCGCACACCGGAGTGCTTTACCGCTTGCAGTGAACCGACGTCGATTGCAGTTCCATGCGCATCGATCTGGAAGGTCTGGCGCGTCAGGTCATAGCTGCCCGTTGCATTCAGGCGTCCACTCGACTTGCCCGAACTCTGCGTCGCAGTGAGGCTGGCTATCTTGATCTGGCTCTCGTTGATCTGGCCGCTTGCATGGATGTGATCGATGGTTTCGCCATAAAGCTGGGCCTTGTCGACATCGATGCTTCCTGTGCCCGTCAGGTCTTTCAGTTGTCCCTGAATATCGAGCTGGCTGTTCAGGCGGCCTGCGATGGGCGCATTGATGCCGGCGACCGGCAGCAGGTCTTCCAGCGGAAACTGCTGGGCTGTAGCCTTTAGGCTCACGACTGACGCGGAATCGAATTCGGGCTCAGATTTGTCGAGGGTGTAATTCGGGTCGCTGGCGGCAATGTGTCCTGAGAGTGTGAGGCTTGAGGATCCGCGCTGCAGCACTCCTCGCCGTATCTCAATGTCGGCAGGCGTATAGAGCCCGTCCACGTCCAGCGAATCCCATGAGGTGTACTGAACGGGTTTATCCGAGTCGGCAGAGACAGACGTAACCTGGATTCCAATGTTAGTCGCGCTCACGTGTCCTTCGATTCGCGGCGTGAGCCATGAGCTGTTGAGCTGGCCGTGAAAACTCATCTGGCCCTTAAGCTGAACAGGCAGAGCAGCCGCACCCGTGCGATTCCCCTGCTGAAGACCCAGCGTATTCAAGGCGCTGTCGAATTCAGAGAGATCGCTGGATTGAATGTCGAGGTCCAGCTCAGAGCTCCGCGTAACCGGGTAAACGCCGAGCGAGCCCTTGCCCTCGAAAGAGCTGTGCGGCAACCGTGCGTCGAGACTGCGAATCTTCACCGAGCCGGAGTCGGCGTGATAGGTCGCATCGACCATCCCCTGCACCGGCGCCTCTCCACGCACAGGTACCGCGGAAGGCGCCATCTCCAGCTGGCCACCAATCTCCAGGTCCTGCGCAAAACTCGTCCAGTGCGCGGTTGCCGGCCCTGAGACAAGTAAGTCCAGACCAAGATGGCGATAAGGCGGAGTAGCGAGCATGATCAGGATTGTGTCGAGAGATACATCGTCGAGATTGGCGCGAACAGTGCCGGTGGGAATCGGCCATGTCTTGTGAGCGCGGCGGAGAGCCACCTGCGCTGCCGGGCTCGGTGTGCTGTCGAGCCAGTTGTCGAACTGAAACTCGCCATTTACCTCTCCCCCCTGCGCCAGCTTCGTCTTGACGTTCGAGAAAAGAAGCTGACGGGCGTCCATGCGAAAGTGTGCTGAAAATGCGGCAGTCTGCGCGTCGACTACAGGGTCCTGATAGTGAATTGCGTCAGAGCTGAGATCGCCGGTAGCCTCAAATGTCGACCCTTTGCCGCCGCCTGCGGCGTTGAGGTTGAGGATGCCACTGCGGGTGAGGGGAAAGCCTATGTAGGGCGCCAGGACGCGAAGATCAACCTGACCGCTGGCCTGTGCCTGCCACTCCGGATGAGCAAAGTTCAGGAACTGGCCGCGAAGATTGAGCGCTCGATCCATGGAGTGCAGCGTAAGCGAGTCCATGCGGATGGAATTGTGAAAGAGCTGAAGAGTGGCGTCCAGACGGCTGGGGACAGGCTGAAATTTTTGCTGCGCAAACGCGAGATCGCCCACGCTGAGCACAACGCGATAGCTGTCGCCGACAGGCTTGAGAAGTCCTATGGGGGTAAGGCTTCCGGGAACCCAGTTGAGTTGAATCGCCGCATCGCGTGCCTGCAGATCGAGCGGGTAGACATGATTCGCGATGTGCAGTGTTCCCTGATGGACGGCCACATGGCCGATGCGCGCTTCAAAGAGAGTGTCAATCGGGGATTTGCCGGGATTGAAGGGATGCCGGGGATGCGGCTGGTTGGTGCTGCCGTCGGGGTAAACGATGATATGGAACGCTGGCTGTTCGATCTCCGCGTCGCGCAACAGGATGCGCGGAGAGAAGCCCGTAAAGAGGCCCAGCACTGCCAGTTGCAGCCGCATGCGCTCAACGTGCGCGTATGGCGCTTCATTGGCGGCTTCAAGGCCGTGAATAGTGATGCCGTCGACCTCAACGCGAAGGTCAAACATCTCCCAGTGAATGCTGGAGATTTCGACCCGGCCACCCGTTGCCTCTTCAAGCGAGGCGATCACCCGACGGCGTACGCTGTCAACGAAAGCAGCGGAGTTGGTCCAGTAATAAAGAGCGATCAGCGTCGTGATGACGATCAGCATCATCACGCCGAAGGAGTAGGCTGTACGCCTGGGCCATCGCCTTCTGCGGCGCGACGGCGACGGAGTCATCCCCTCTGGCGGGTCGCAGACGAGTTGCTCGCCATTGATCGGCTCAGCCGGCAACTTCGGTTCAGTTCCCAGAGGTACGTCTGGTTCTGTCACAACGTCCCTCCATCCGGTGTCGAGGTGCCGGTTGAGCTATCGGGCGCGGGCGGCGCAGCCAGCGATTGATCCAGTATCTCCACCTGGCCCTGATCCTGCAGGCTCTTGAGCCAATCATTGAGCAGCGCATTGACCCGCTGCTGCAGCAGCACTTCCTGTATGCGCGATGAAACCTTGCCGAGTGGCGGAGCTTCGGCTGCGCTCGGATATTGCGGAAGCAGCGTCTCCTGGTAGTACTTCTGAATCTCTTCAGGCGCGATGCGAATACCGCTGCGGAAGCGCCGCTCGATAAATCCCAGGACAGCCATCCGTTGTTTCCAGTACTCATCAAGCCGCTCCGGCGTAAGGCCAAAGGTGGCCAGATACGCCGTCCAGCCTTTTTGCGTCGCGCAATCCCGGCGCTTGCAACCGGGCAGATTCTGGCGCAGATCGCCAAGATTGGCCGCGACATCTTTCGGATCGACATCGAGTCCGTGCGGATCCTCCTGAAGTATCTGCTGCTCGATGAGGGCACGCGTGGTCAGCCGCTCCATTGCCTGGCGCGGCGCAAACCCATCCTGGTCACCGACCGGCAGGAACCGGAAGACGCGCATCTCCAGATCCAGATCGCTGGCCAGGATCACCTGGCCATTCACCACCGCGATGACGCTGTCGAGGGGTTGCGCAGGCGCATCGCTTTGGCCATGCAGTAGGTCAGACGCCAGGACCAGGCAAAAAAGAGCCGCCACAAGACGCAGCAGTGCGATGGATCGACTCGTCGGATTTGCGCTGCGCTGCAGCATCAGAAGCTCTGCCCGAAACTGAAGAAGAAGTTGAAGTGCGATCCCTCGCCCACATAAGGATTGGCAAGATTGGCGCCGGCCACAGCGTCATACGTGACCGGATAAATCGGCGGATTCAGGTTGTAGCTGAAGTCCACACGCACCGGCCCGACCGGCGTATGGTAGCGCAGGCCCAGTCCAAGCGCATGTGAGAAGTAGTTGAAGGTGCACGTGCCTTGCTGACCCGTGGAGGTTATCGGCCCCGTTGGATTGCCTGGTGTCAGGTTGCGGCAGCCTTCGCGGTCCTGTTGCCTGAACCTGAATATGCTCGGCCAGATGTCGCTCGAATTGGTAAAGACATTTCCCATGTCGTGAAAAAGCACGAAGTTGATCGCGTTTCCAAGATAAGGCAAGGTCGGTGGAGGCATGCGCAACTCGGTTGAGTTCACCAGGACTCCCGCTCCGCCGATAGGAAATCCCGTCTGCGGATCGCGGGGTCCCGCTGTATTGACACCAAATCCGCGATGCGAGTTGCCGCCGCCGGCATAGAGTCTCTCCGGCAGTGGAATCAGCTCATTCTCGTCCGGCCCATAGGCGCGCTCCTGTCCATAGCGCGTGTTGCGGGCAAAGATCATGCGCGCGTGGTCCAGCTTGTAATAGCTTGAGTTCGAAACATCGACCTGGTTGAAGTCAGCCTCCGAACCGAAGGCCCCGGATGAGATGAACTCCTGAAAGCTGGTATACGTTCCCTGATGGGCGTCCAGAGGTGCGTCGCGTGTGTCGCGAATCCACGTGAAGCTGGGGCCGCCCACGCGAACAGCCTGTGACAGCAGAGGAATCTGATCGGCAGGCACCTGAATACTGCCCTGATCGACCTTCACCCGCCTAAAGATAAACTGGTAGATGAAGGTGTTGGCTTTGCTGAGCGGCTGATGCTCGCCATTGAAGTGCTCGGTCAGGCGAACGCTACCCTCAAGCTTTGAGGCCGAGTAGGTGATCACGTCCTGGCTGTTGTTGTAACCGGCTGATGCGCTCAAAGCGAAATTGCGATTGCCGTGAACACGAGGGTACTGATAGAGGATGCTTAATCGCTGTTCAAGCAAACCGAGGGTGCCGCGGAAAGAGGCCGACTGTTCGTGGCCAAAGAGATTGATCCGGCTCAGTTCCAGCAGAACTCGTGGGCTTGCGCCAGTTGTTCCGTTGGGACCTGAGCCATTCGTTCCGTTCACCGTGCCAGTTTGCACCTCAAAGCCTGCGCCATAGCTGAAGTCCCAGCGGCGGGCCTCAGTCAGTTGCAACAGTACGGTTTTTTGTGGCTCCTGCCCGGTAGGATTCTCGATCACCGGGTTCACTTCGTTGAAAAGAGCCAGATCGTAGAGGTTGCGCTGCGTATCGAGCAGGGCAGTCTGATCGAGAGGCTGCCCCTCCTTCATCGTGATGCCTGAATCGATGATCTCCTGTCGCGTGTAGTGCCTGCCGGTAATGAGAACGCGGCGAAGGAAGACCTGTACACCCTCATGCACCCGGAAGGTCACGTTGACCTGGGTGGACTCATCAGGCTGTTCGGCTTGGAGAACGTCCACCTGGGCCTGGTCAAAGCCTCGGCTCAGGTAATAGGTAAGCAGGGTTTCTCGATCGACGGCCAGGTTCTCCGGAGAGAGAGGCTGGCCCGCAGCCGTATTGATCATGGCCATCAATGGCCCCGCCTCTTCCTTTTCGGAGCCAACCAGCTGTACCGAATGCACGCGCTCCTGTTTGCCTTCGTCCACGTGGTAAACAACATTGAGCACTACCTGTTTGCTGTTGCCCGAGACCTGCGCAGCGCTGCCACTCTTGCCGTCCGCGTCCTGAATTTCAGGCGTCACCTTCGCATTCACGAAGCCGTTGTTGGCGTAGATAGCCTGAAGCGATGCCACATCCGCAGCCACGAGCGACTGATTGTAGACCCCGTGGCGATCGAAGGCGTCTTTCGATCGAACGCTCAACCGCTCACGCAAGGTCGGCAGGTCAAAGTACTTGGCTCCGGTGATGCTGACGGTGCCGACCCGATGCCGCGCGCCAAGCTGTACGTGAAAGATGATCTCCACCAGCTCTGCGGTGGGCGGCCGTTGCTCATGGGCCACCTTGACGTCAAAGTATCCGAGGCGCTGATAGTAGTTCTGTAGTCTCAGATTGCCTTCATTCAGCAGATCTTCGTCGACGCTTCCCTCTTCGTAGACCGGCACCAGCTTCTTCACGCGCGACTCGCTCAAAGTAGCGCCGTCTACGATCACATGCACGATGGGGCCGCGATTGGCGGAAAAGCTGAAATCCAGAGAATCCTTCGCTGTCATATAGTCTCTGGATCGGAGCTTGACCTCGGCCTCCAGTCGCGCGTCCTTGCGATAGTGATTCGCCACTCCGTTGAGCGCTTTGCCCGCCGTGTCATGATCGACGTGACGGCCCGGCTTCATTTTGGCGTAGCGCTCAAACTGGTTCTGAGTGAGGCCGCTGTCGCCGGCAACAGCGATTTCGCCAACCCGCGCCTGCGGACCCGAATCCACCTTGCAGGAAATATCGACCAGTTGCTCGCTGGGGTGCTGAGTCAGGCTATAGGTGAAAACGGGCTCATAGAAGCCATTTTCAGCCAGCGAATGCCGCATGGCCGCCTCAGCATGGGTAAGGCTGGACGAGGTGAATCGGGTACCTGGTACGAGACGGCTGGCGCGGGCGAGCAGCGCATTGGTGTTGGCGCCTTTGGCTCCTTCAACGGTAACCAGGCCGATAAACGTGCGCGGCTGGCCCCGAAAGATCAAGACCACTCCCGTACCGGTTGCGCCGGTTTCGAGCTTTCCCGCAGCAGAGATCGTATCGTAAAGGCCGGTTGCGTAGAGTCGCCGCAGGCTCTCGCGCACATTGGCAGCGCGCAAAGGCGCATTCGGCTGCTGTGCAAGTTGGGTTGGCAGAGGATTGAGGCGTTCAGCGGAAACTCCTTCAAACTCAACGCGACGAACCAGTTTTCCCTCCCACGCGGCAAGCTGGCTCTCCTGCGATGTTGCGGTCGCAACTGAGTTTCGGGTCTGCGCCATCGCGGCATGGCCTGCCAGCGATCCAACGCAAAGGAAGGCCGCGAAAAGCACCCACGCGGCGCGGAGTCTCCGTCGGTTCACTTGTCGGATCACCGGGCTGGGCTTCACTCTCGACGTGAACAGAAACAACTCCAAATCTCTCATCCAATCCAAAGGCGTGATGGCTTCAAGGCAAGTGCAGCCAAGTACAGCAGTCAAGTACAGCTATGACGCAATGCAACTACAAGGCGGCCGATCTCGACACGCTTTGCGCGTCTGCTGCAGCGGGCTCAGCGTCGAACTCAGCCGGAAACATCTGCCGGGATCCTCTTGTCGGAACCCTGTTGTTGGAGCCCCGATCTGAACCTGTTCTAAGCCCTGCCCTAAGTCCTGTCCCAAGTCCTGTCCTAAGTCTTGTCTATGATACGTGCATGCCTATTGGCTCTTCAGCCTGCCCCCATCCGCCGTCACGTCGCCGGATTGCAGGGCTGGCAAGCCCCTCCATTGCGCTTCACGTCTGCTCCATATACTAATAACCAGGAGCAGAACTGCGTTGCTCCAATTGCTCACTTGTGCACCACAGTTGATAGGTTGGACTGGATACCTTTGTATAAGCAGCCAGCTTTTTGGGGATTGAGGGTTTCGACGGCGGTAGTTCCACTGGTTCTGGCCAGACAAAAGGCTATCCGAAAGGACTCTGCACCCCGGCAGAGAACTGAGGCCTGAACAGCGGATTGCCGGTAACCGATTACGCAACGGAGACAAGATGCATCTAAAAAAGGGAGAGCGGCCGCTGCAGTCAGAACCAGCAGCCCCCGCGACGAAAGGCAATATGCAGGCGGAATCGGAGAAAGAGGCTATGCCTGCATCGCTGGTGTCACCAACTGACAACAGCGACGGGGCGATTCTGGCGAGGGCACAGGCTGGCGATCATTCAGCTTTTGCCCAGCTTTACTCAACCCACAAGAGGAGGGTCTATTCCCTGTGCTTGCGTATGTTGGGCAACGTAGCCGAGGCAGAAGATCTTACACAGGAGTCGTTTCTGCAGCTTCACCGGAAAATTGCTACATTTCGGGGCGATTCTGCGTTTTCGACCTGGCTGCACCGGCTTACTATCAATGTGGTGCTGATGCACCTGCGCCGCAAGGGGTTGAATCTGATCTCGCTCGACGAGGCCCTGGATCCTTCCCCGGACTCCGGTCCAATGCGGAGCTTCGGTGCACCCGATCTGCGCCTGACCGGTTCAATCGATCGCATGACGCTGGAAAAAGCCGTGGCTGACCTGCCCGCCGGCTACCGGCTGATCTTCGTACTGCATGATATTGAAGGCTATGAACATAATGAAATTGCAGCGTTGCTCGACTGCTCCATTGGCAACTCTAAGTCCCAGCTGCACAAAGCAAGAATGAAACTGCGCGAGGCGCTCCGCGCTTCCGTGGATGTGGTGGAGGTTGCCAAATGACTCAGTCGCGCGAAGGTTTAAAGAACGAGCCTATGAATTCTGAAATTACAGCAACTACTACAAACGGCCTGAACGAAGACGCTGTCAATCAGGAATGTGCGGAGTTTCAGGCACTTATGCCGACGCGCATCGCGGCTGGGGAAGATTTGCAAGGCTTCCCTCACATGCTCACCTGTGAACGCTGTCGTTCCCTCGTTCGCGAGTTGGAGTACATCGCAGAAGCCGCGCGCCAATTGATTAAGCCAATCGAAGAGGAACCGCGGGACGAGCTTTGGAGCCAGATTCAGATGGCCATCGAGCGCGGCGAGGCCTGAAATGGGCAGTAGGCCGGCTCCGCCCACTGCCGATAACACGGCAGGCAATGTCGAGTCTCCGTCTTCGGTGGCGGGGTCGTCCGTCACCTTCCCGGTTTCGCGCATCATTCTCACGGGATTCATGGGCGCGGGCAAAAGCACCGTGGGCCCGCTCTTGGCCGAGCGTCTCGGATGGCGTTTCATCGACGTCGACCAGGAGATCGAAGCATCAGAAGGCGAATCGGTCTCCGAGATCTTTGCTCGGCGCGGGGAGCTGTGGTTTCGCCAGCTGGAACATGAAACAATCCGGCGGTTGCTCGACTCGGACAGCCTCGTTCTGGCTCTCGGAGGCGGCGCAATCGAAGATCAGCGCACCCGTCAGCTCCTCTCCTCAGCCATAGCTACGCGCCTGATTCACCTTGAGGTCTCACTGGAGACCGTTCTGACCCGTTGCGACGGAACGGACGCGCTTCGGCCGATCCTCCGCGACCGGCCCAATCTGGAAGGCCGATACGCCCGTCGGCTCCCGCTGTATCGGCAATCTCATCTGAATATTGCGGTCGATTCCCTGCTGCCGCATGAGGTAGCCTCCACGGTGCTGCGCCAGATTGGCGCTACATCAGAAAACTGACCACCCCGACGGCATCCTCGTATCTCCCACATACGAATACAGACCCATCGCTGCCTTGGTATCATCGAAAGAGTGCGGCAGTCTTCCCTGCCTGCGAGGTCTGACTCTCTCCTATGTCAATCGTCCCAACCGCGGCTGCAGGCAACGGAATTCCCCTGCAGGCCGGCGCTGAAGCAGAGATGCAAAGCGCAAGTTCTGCCATCTCGGCGGCTCTCGGCCCCGCGCCCGGAGCAACTGCCACCTTTATCGGCGATCTGCGGGAGCTGTTCAAATTCAAAGTCACTGCCATGGTGCTCGTCACCACCTGGGCTGGCTTTTACCTGGGATCGATGAATTCGGGCATCTCCAGCATGCAGCGTGGCCTGATTGAGACGCTCGTCGGAGTGGCATTGGTCTCGGCCGGAGCCAGCGCTCTCAATGAAGCCCTGGAGCGCAAATCCGACGCAATGATGATTCGCACCTCGCAGCGGCCTATCGCCGCAGGCCGCATCTCGCTGGCGCAGGGTCTTGCCCTTGGCCTCGGAGCGGTAGCGTTGGGCGGTTTCTGGCTGCTCTACTCGACCAACCTGCTCACCGTGGGCCTCGCCCTTCTGACCGTCTTTACATACGTGGCAATCTATACCCCCCTCAAGCGCATCACGACGCTGGCGACCTTTCTGGGCGCTTTTCCCGGCGCTGCGGGACCGCTGCTCGGCTGGACCGCGGCCAGAGGCCAGATCGAATGGCCCGGCGTGGCCCTCTTCGCGATCCTCTTTGTTTGGCAATTCCCCCATTTCATGGCAATTGCATGGCTCTATCGCCATGACTACGGCCGCGCCGGCATCAAGATGCTCCCCGTAGTGCAGCCCGACGGAGTATCCACCGTCATTGAAGCCCTCTTTTACGCGGTCCTCATGATTCCCGTCAGCCTCGCGCCATTCTGGTTGGGCATGGCGGGCATTCCCTACGCAATTCTGGCCACGGTTCTTGGATTGCTCTACCTCGGCTACACCATTCGCTTCGGCCGAATCCTTCGCGCAACCAGCGAAACCGAAAGCCGCATGTTTGCCCGCGATCTGTTGAAGGTGAGCGTTATTTACCTTCCGCTGCTGCTTACCGGATTGATGCTGGCCGCCACGGTCAAATAAAGAGAGCACTGCACCACTGGATTGAACGCCATGACCCCACAAACAAAAAGCGTGCCGCCAACCGCCAGCCCACGCGCCGCAATCATCTCCATTCTGGCAATAAGCCTGGCCGCGACGCTGTTTCTGTTGTGGCTTATCTATATTCATCCTGCGGCAGACTCGGCCGGCAGCCGCTTCTCCTTCCTGCCCGCTCTCAACGCTTCGCTCAACGGCCTCAGTGCAATCGCACTGCTGATCGGCTACAGCTTCATTCGCGCACGACGCATCGCAGAGCATCGCGCAGCCATGTTCACAGCGTTTGGATTTTCAACGCTCTTCCTAGTCAGCTATATCCTGCATCACGCCCTTCACGGGGACGTGCATTATCCGCCGCTGGCCGCGTATCGAACTCTCTACCTTTCGCTCCTCGCAAGCCATATTTTCCTGGCCGTGATCGCGCTGCCCATGGTGCTGACCACCTTCTTCTTTTCGCTAAGCGGCAGAATCCCGATGCACCGCCGCATCGCCCGATGGACCTTTCCCATCTGGCTCTACGTCTCAGTGACCGGCGTCATCACGTACGCAATGCTGCGCCTGGCCCAGGGATAGGGTAATGTCCTCCTTCACACAAAAAGACCTGCCCGACGACGGCACCACGCAGCTCTTGCGCTCAGGCTCGCTCATTCTGCTCGTTGGCCTGATTGCCGTTGGCATGCTGATGACGGTATTTGGCGGCGTAGGCGTTGAGGGAGCCCGTTCCAACGCCGGCTGGCTCGCTCTGGTCGTCGGCGCAATGTGCCTGCCGTTTGGCCTCATGCTCGCTGCGTTAGGCGCGGCCAAATGGCTGCGACGCCGCAATCTTTCCCGGAAACCTTGAACAGCTTTTTCCGAAGAACCGCCTTGTTTTCCAATGAATTCAGGGCCGCGAGCCCACTCGCATCTCTGCTATTCTGCTAACTTGCATCACGGAGTGTTCCATGGCTAAGAGTGTCAATAAAGTCATCCTTCTCGGCAACGTCGGCAAGGACCCTGAGATTCGTTCCACCGCAGGCGGCAACATGGTCGCCAACCTCACCCTGGCCACCAGCGACCGGCAAAAAGACGCGCAAGGCAACTGGCAGGACCGCACCGAATGGCACAACCTGGTCGCCTTCCAGCGCACCGCCGAGATCATCCGCGACTACGTCAAGAAGGGCTCAAAGCTCTACGTCGAAGGCAAAATCCAGACCCGTAGCTGGGACGACAAGGAAAGCGGCCAGAAGCGCTATCGTACTGAAATCATCGTCAACGACCTGTCCCTGCTCTCCGGCAAGGAAGAGGGCGGCTCCTCAAGCTACGGCCAGCGCGGCGGCGGCAACACAGCCAGCTTCGATCAGCGTCCCGCCAGTGGCGACGACTACGCCAGCCAAACCGAGATCACCGACGACGATATTCCCTTCTAGTTTTCCCTTCTGAAGGGAATCACCACTCATGGCAAAACGAGTGCGACCGGCTGCGGGTGTGCAGCACCAGACGCCAGCGCCGTTGACGATCGCAACAGCACAGCGGCCTGCGCAAGGCTGAGCCCCGCAGGCACCGAAGTGAACCCACCGCGCACCTCGCTGGTCTCCCGTGCAATCGTCTTGAAGAATATGGCCCTGCCCTGCATATGTACCTCAAGGCGCTGTGTCTTCCAGTCTCCGGCGTCGTTGCCGCTGATTACCGAGGTGCGTTCCAGCCGGAACCAGCCGTTCTTATACAGTCGCCCGAGAATGCCGTAGCCAAAGTCGACGTTCTCCTGCAACTGACCATCGAGGCGCACCAGTCTCTTGTCCTGGGTGCCGATCCACAGGTCCCCTGCCATCGCGTGAAAGATGCGCGACTCGATCGAATGAGCAGGATAGGCCGGGTTGGGGCGGAAACGCAGGTGATAGCAGGCAACATTCCCAAGACGCTGCTCCTGCGCCGGCTCATAGATAAACGCATCCGGCAGCAGCACCAGAATGCGGGCGATACGGCGCTCGTCTTCGGCATATTCCTTGCGGTGCTGAGCCTGTTCAGAGGGTGAGGAGAGCAGGTGTTCGAGGCGGCGGTCTTCGGCTTCCATCGCTTCCGCCGAGAGCGGACGGCCATTGCTCGTCGCAGCCCGCGTAATCGGCCCATCAGGCGTCTCCACCTGCAGATCGATTCGTGTTTCCTTGGTGGAGTGGCGCTCAATCCAGTAGCGCCAGTAGCCATGAGCGTCGTGGTCATGCTGTTCGTTGTAGACCACTTCACGGACCAGCTTGATAGGATCCTCTGGCTGAACCTCGCCAGCCCTGGCAGACTGCTTGACCGGAGTACTCACCGGTGCTCGTGGCTTCTCTGCTGCAACCGCTGTTGATGAAAACGTTGTTGAGAAAAAGACCGAAACCAGACCCGCATAACCGAATCCGATGAGCCTTCGTCCGTTCACGATTTCCTCCAGTCGTTATCGTCGTTCTTGACTGAAGTTTGCCGCGGAGTCGATGACAAGGTAACGAGACGGATGTGAATTGACGGAAAAAAACCGGCAAAATACGGCGAAACTGCCATAAAAACCCAGGCAGCTAGCACCGCTCGATCCTCGTCGCCCGCGATTGCTCCACTGCATACCCATTACATGAGCAGAGAAGCGCGGAGTCCGAGCAAATTGATACACTGACCCCATGATTGACGATGTATTGTTCCGGCGCGAAGCCGACGCCGCGATTGAAGAGTTGAAGCAGGATCTTTATGACGCCGAAGATGGCGGCAGCAATTTTGAGGTCGAAGAGCAAGCCGGCGCTCTCTATGTCATCTTTGAAAAACCAGCCGGGAAGTTCGTGATCAGTCCCAATGCACCCGTACAGCAGATCTGGATTTCCGCCCGGAATACCAGCTTCAAACTCGATCTGACAACCGAGGGCTTCGTTCTCGCAAAGACAGGCGAAACGCTTATCCCACTCGTGAAGCGGCTGATCGAAGCTCACCTGAGCTACTCCTGACTCACAGCCGAATGAAGATAGCCGAATGAAAATATCTGTCGCCATCCTGGCCCACAACGAGGCTGCCAACATTCGGCGAACGTTAGAAAGCGTTGCCTGGGCCGATGAGCTCATCCTCGTCGACTCCGGCTCGACCGACGAGACCGTGGCGATCGCGCAGGAGTTTCAGGCGAAAGTCTTCTACGAGCCTTGGAAGGGCTACGGGCCGCAGATGAATTCGGCCATAGACAAGTGCACCTCACCGTGGATCTTCTCGCTCGATGCTGATGAGGCGCTCACACCCGACCTGCAGGCTGAGATTGAGTCGCTGATCGAGGGGCACCCGAAGTTCGACGCCTATTGGGTGCCACGACGAAACCAGATCTTTGGCCGCTGGATGGCCCATGGCGGCCAGTATCCCGATTACAAGCTGCGCCTCTTCCGCCAGGGAACGGCGCGCCTCCCTGAAGACACCGAACCCCACGCAACCCCCAAGTGGAGCGGCCCCAAAGGCAAGCTGCAGGGAGATTTGCTGCATTACCAGTACCCGACAGTAGCGCTCTATGTCGAGCACATGAACCGCTACAGCTCGGCCAGTGTGCCGCTGGTTTTGCGTAAGGGACGCACCTGCAGCGGATGGTTTGAGTTCGCAGCAATGACGGTCGTCAACCCCGTCCTCACATTCGTGAAAAACTACATCTTTCGCGCCGGCTTCCTTGACGGACGCGAGGGGCTGCTCTTTCACCTCTATCACTCTGCGTACGTCAGTTGGAAATACGCCAAAGCCTGGGACGCCGGACGGAAGTTATCCACAACAGATACTTCGATACCTGACTAACTGTGGCAAGATTATTTTGACTGGATAAAAGTCCATGCGTTATTACGCTGGTTTCTCCAACATTCTTAGATAGTTACGGCACATAGCTTCCACTTCTGAGTTACTTGCCATCCGTATCCTCTTTAGGTTTATGATGCGCGGCCTCCATAACTCAAGATCGATTGCCAAATAACTCGATTCATCTTCTTCTGTGCTCGTTTTTGGGGCAACCGGGCAGGGCCACCCGGCTTCTTAATACAGGTCAGCGGGCAATACCAAACAAGCCGCTGCTCAAGACTGGTTGAGTCCTAACTGGTCAAAACAGGAGAATCGTAATGACAAATCAACCGCGAGACAATGAGAAGACCTCTAACGCAGGACAACAGGACCAGGGATCACAGAAGAGTGGTCAAACCGGACAGCAGCAGCAGGCTGACAAGGGCAAGGGCCAGCAGGGCAGCGGCGGATCTGGGCAGGGTGGATCCGGGCAAGGCGGCCAGCACCAGTCCGGCTCGAAAGATAGATAGCCAGATAACTTCTTCCGGTGAATTTCCTACTGATTCACCGAACCACTAAAACTTGTGGACTGCCGGGCCGGCGCAAACCGGCTCGACAGTTCGGATTTTTAAAGCTATGCCTGACTTATAGTTATGTTATCTATTAGTTATTAAAAGCTATAACTTTCTCTCGAACGATCCAGCCCTCCTCCGCAGAGACATTTTCCACAGTTGAGAGTTGAAATTCCGCCCCATTCGGCTACGTAGAAAATCCATTTACTAGATGCCCACGTTCTGCTACAAATTGACGAATGCCAAAGGCAAAGGATGATTTGAAACCGGGGCACGTAAACCTGAAGATGTTGGCAGAGCACCTGCATCTGTCGCAGACGACAGTCTCCCTGGTCCTCAACAACTCTCCCGCAGCGAAATCGATTCCGCTTGAGACACGGCGGCGAGTGCTGGAAGCGGCAGAACGTCTCAACTACCGTCCCAACTACTTTGCGCGTTCCCTGCGCCAGAGCCGCAGCATGAGCGTAGGAGTGCTTGCTCCCGACCTGAGCGAGGGCTACTTCACCCGCGTCATGAGTGGCGTTGTAGAGGAGCTGACCCGCGCAAAGTATTTTTACTTCACCGCCTGCCATGATTGGCAGCCCGAGCTGATGAGCCAGTACCCGCGCATGCTTGTGGAGCGCGCCGTGGATGGCTTCCTCCTCCTGAACACCCCGGCGGAGCTCGACGTCCCGGTGCCAGTCGTCGCCATCTCTGCGCACGGAACCGAACCCAACGTCACCCACATCGTTCTCGATCACATGAAGGCGGTCGAGATGGCGCTGAGACACCTGCATCTGCTGGGCCATCAGCGCATTGCCTTTATGCGTGGACCCAAAGTGATCCCGGACTCGGATTTTCGCTGGGAAGGCGTCGAAAAGTCAGCCCAGACAATGCAGCTTCAACTTGATCCGGCTCTGATCACGCGCATCGATTCCGGCGCCTGGAGCGAGAAGACCGGCCACCATCCCATGTCGCCCGAAATCGGCTATGAGCCGATGAAGCAGCTCCTCGCCAGAACCCGCGACTTCACCGCAGTCTTCTGCTTCAACGACATCGCCGCGATCGGGGCGATGCGCGCTCTGGCTGAGGTTGGCCTGCGCGTGCCTCACGATGTTTCCGTCGTCGGCTTTGACGATATTCAGTCCGCTGCCTTCTTCACTCCGAGCCTTACCACCGTTCGCCAGCCGCTCAACGAAATGGGCAAACGTGGCGCGCGAATCCTGCTCGAACGCATCGCCAACCCCGACGCCACAGAACTGGTAGCAGAGGTAGTCATGGAGCCGGAGCTTGTAGTCCGCGAATCCACAGGCAAAGCAAAGGCGTAAAGAGGGACTAGCCTGATCAGCTAGGCCCTGCTCACTTCTCCAGAATCTGCAGATCCAGCGGAGCCTCAAGCAGCGCCGGCAACTGGGCAATCTCCTGCAGCGCCCGCTTCAGCGCCGACGTGCGGCACGGCTCGACGGTGATGACAAACGGCAGCCGGTCGAGCGGGAATCCTGGCTTTTGCAGAATGGCGTTCAGGTTGATGTTTTCCTTCGCCAGCGATCCCGCGATCGCAGCCACAATGCCCGGCCGGTCGTTGACCAGGAAGCGAATGTAGTGCGGAACCTCAAGCTCCGTTCCGACCTTGGCAGGCGCGGAAGGAATCGCAATCCGGCATGATCCCTGTGCCAGTCCGACCAGGTCGCTGACCACAGCCACAGCAGTGGGATGTCCGCCAGCCCCGTGGCCTGAGAAAACGACATCCCCTCCATAGTGCCCGGTAGTGATGACCATGTTCTCCGTGCCCCGCGACCATGCCAGAGGCGAAGCCAGCGGCACCAGCATAGGGCGCACAGTCGCTGCCAGATGCCCATTGTGGGGCCCCCTGACACGTTCCGCGCGAGCCACCTGGCGGATCGTGCATTTGAGGTCGCGCGCGTAAGCAAAGTCAATGGCTGCAACATCCGTGATGGGACAGGTCTGAATCTCTTCCGGGTGTACCTGCACGCGCAACGCAAGACGCATCAGGATCGAGAGTTTGGCCCGCGCATCGTAGCCGGCAACGTCTTCCGTCGGGTCGGCTTCGGCATAGCCAAGCCTCTGCGCCTCGGCCAGCACTTCGGAGTAATCAGCGCCTTCTTCCATCTTGCTCAGGATGAAGTTGCACGTCCCGTTGAGAATGCCTTCGATACGCTCCACGCGATCACCCGCAAGACCGTGCTCCAGGCCCGGAATCACCGGAATGCCACCGGCGACAGCAGCTCCGTAGAGCAGATGCGTCCCCTGTGCCAGGGCCAGGCTCTCAAGCTCGAGGCCATGGTACGCAATCAGCTTCTTATTGGCCGTGACCACACTCTTGCCTGCTGCCAGCGCTTTGCGTATCAGTTCGCCGGCTGGCTCGAGGCCTCCTGCCAGCTCGACAAAAATGTCGGGGCTTGATGCAGAATCGGTCAAAACAGAGGCAGGATCTTCCGTCCACGTCACAGAGTTTGGAATCCAGTCGACGTGTTTTCTCGCCACATTCCGATTAACTATATGTGTGAGCTCCAAACCCGCAGGAGCGGACTCGACAAGAATGCGCGCCACGGACCTGCCGACCGTTCCAAAGCCGAAGATGGCCACACGCAACGCGCGGTTTGAAGAAGATGTCGGTAACGAAGCGGCGGATGGAGCGAAGGTAGTCGGCACAGAAGCTTCCTTTTCAAGGCTCGCGGCAAAGATGATTTGGCCTTGCTGCGAGAGATAGGCGTTTTTCCGATGATACAAGAGCGTGACAGTTGGACCACCATCGCTCGTGTAGCATATAGGCGTATGCGGCGGCTTCTTTCCATCTTGCTGGCAATTGGTCTCGGATTGGGACCAGCCGTCATGGCTCTGCCCGCCAATGTGCTGGCAGCCGGAGATGACTCAGGCCTGCCCGCCTGCTGCCGACGCAACGGTGTTCACCACTGCACCATGCCTGCACCCGGTGGAGAGACCAGCGTCTCAGCCCCGGCCTCCTGCCCATACATGCCGCACGCACTGGCTTCCACGGTGCCCACGGCTCCGGCTCTTATCTTCGAAAACGCGCATGCAGCCAATCTGCTGACCCAACGTTGCGCTATCTACGGCCGCACACAAACCGCGCTCACCAACAGCCGGCATGGCTGGCCTAAGCGCGGCCCTCCCTCGACGCATACCGCATAGCTCCGTTTCACCTTTGCTCGAAGCAATGAGAATAGACGCGCTGCCAATATGCGTGCTTGATTCCGACGAGCATGCTGAGGTGCAGATTTTCCTTCCAAATTAGCGTCCGGGGAACTCATGAAATTGCGCATCTTTGCTGCGACAGCCATCATGGCTCTGCTTGCAGCCATGCCATGCCGTGCAACGGTATTGTCGTCGCTCCACGGAGTCGTTCACGATGGCCAGCATTTTCCCATCAAAGGCGCAGCGATAGCACTGCAGGCAGCGGATTCAAGCTTCACGCTCAACGCCGTCACCGATGCTGAAGGCAGCTTCGATCTCGCCGCCGTGCCGATAGGTGTCTATCGCGTGCATGTACAGGCCACCGGATTCTCCAGCGCAGATCAAACCGTAACCGTGCAGGCAGGCACGCATCCTGTGCTGCACTTCGCGCTGGCTGTTGAAGGCGCAAAGACCACAGTAACCGTCGAAGCTCCACAGGAGCAGACTGACTCCGTCACCCCGGTGACACTTGTCACACGCCAGCAGATTGATCAAACCCCCGGCGCCAGCCGCACCAATGGTTCACAGATGATCACTGACTTTGTGCCCGGCGCATACATGACGCACGATATGCTGCACATGCGCGGCGGACACCAGACAAGCTGGCTGCTCGACGGCATCGCTATTCCCAACACCAAGATCGCCTCGAACGTCGGCCCGCAGATCGACCCCAAAGATATCGGCCAGCTTGAGATTGACCGCGGCAGCTACACCGCCGACCTCGGCGACCGAACTTATGGCATCTTCAACGTGCTGCCCAGAAGCGGTTTTGAACGAGACCACGACGCAGAATTGATGATCTCCGGCGGCAACTTTGGCACCGGCGAGGCTCAGCTTGCATTCGGCGATCACACCGCGCGCACGGCCTGGTACGCCAGCGCCACCGGGTCGCGTTCGGACTATGGCCTCGCTCCCCCCGTCGTTGAGCTCTACCACGATGCAACCAACTCGCAGAGCGGCTTTGTTTCAGTAATTCGCAACCAGACGCCAAGAGATCAACTACGTATCACAGGCCAGTATCGTCAGGACTACTTCCAGATTCCCTATGATCCCGATCCAAATGACTGGGAACAGGCCTCGGGATACTACAACTCAAGCGGCCTCAGAGATGGACAAACAGAACGCGATGCATTCGCCATCGCCAACTGGGTACACACCATCTCCCCCAAAGCGCTTGTAGAGGCCGCGCCGTTCTACCACTTCAATGAGGCCAACTACGATTCGCAGCCGTCTGACATGCCTGTGGCAACCACCTGGCATCAGCGTTCCAACTACGTCGGCGCGCAAGCCGATATCCGTGCCGACGTTGGCCCCAACAGCTTTGCCGGGGGTCTCTACTCCTTCTACCAGAATGAGAACGATCTCTACGGCCTGCTCGTGAATGACGGCTCCGCCGACAGCGTCCCGCCCACTCGATCGCTCGCAAATGCCGGCCTGGTCGAGTTCCATATCTCTGACCACCTGCGCGTCAACCGCTGGATAACGCTGCTCGGCGGCATGCGCTTCTCCATCTACCGTGGCGGCTTCGCAGAGAGCGCGGCTTATCCCCGCATTGGCGCAACGGCTGAGATCCCACACCTGCATTGGGTTCTACGCGGCTTCTACGGGCACTTCTTTCAACCAGCCCCGCTTGAAACCGTATCGAGCGCCTTCCTCAATTACGTCACTCACCAGGAGGGTGAGAACGCCTTCACTCCCCTTCCCTCTGAGCGGGATGAGGAACATCAGTTCGGCATTCAGATTCCCTACAAAGGCTGGGTCCTTGACGTAGCCAATGTTAAAAATCGAGTGAATAACTTCCTCGATCACTCCAACGTGGGCGAATCGAATATCTACTTCCCCATCGCCGTTGATGGCGCTCTGGTGCGTGCCTGGGAGCTGTCCCTGCGTTCGCCCCAACTGGCTCACCGTGGACAGTTTCACCTTGCCTACTCCAATCAGATCGCAGAGCAGCGCGGCAATGTCATCGGCGGATTTACATGCAGCATCCCCGAGGACCCTGCGTGCAACCTTGGTCCTGACTACACCCCGGTCGATCACGACCAACGCCACACGCTCAACACCGGCTTTACCGTAAATCTGCCGCTCCACACATGGTTTGCAAGCAATGTGTACTACGGGTCAGGCTTTGTAAACGGCCTTGCAGGCGCTGAAGTCGGGCCTTACAACGGTAACTATCTTCCTGCGCATACCACCTTCGACGTCTCGGCTGGCATGCCCATTGGTGAACGATGGAAGTTGGCGGTGAACGTGCTCAATGTTACTGGACATCGAGTCCTGCTTGATAACTCGATTACAGTTGGCGGCTTCCATTACAACGACCCGCGTCTGGTTTCCGCGCAGCTTCGCTACCGCTTTCACTTCTGATCTTCGACAGGAAGAATTGACAGTTGCCAGCCCCTACACCATGGTTTATCGTTTGCGCGCGTAACGGATTGGATCCCTAACCAAAATACCCGTTATAGCCTGACCAAAACTGGGGGAAACCATGTCACTAGTCAAGCGCTCGGTCGCTGAGTGTTTCGGAACTTTCTGGCTTGTGTTCGGCGGGTGCGGCAGCGCCATTTTTGCGGCGGCGTTTCCCAGCCTCGGCATTGGATTTGTAGGCGTTGCTCTGGCCTTTGGACTAACCGTTCTCACCATGGCTTTTGCCATCGGACACATCTCAGGTTGTCATTTGAACCCTGCCGTTACCGCAGGACTCGTAGCAGGCAAGCGCTTCCCGGCCTCTGAAGCATTGCCGTATATCATCGCCCAGGTCGTCGGAGCGGTAATAGCTGCCGCCGTCCTCTACGTCATTGCCTCCGGCAAGGAAGGCTTCAGCCTGGCCGGTGGTTTTGCATCCAACGGTTATGCCGCGCACTCACCCGGCGGCTACTCGATGGTGGCGTGCCTTGTCGCTGAGATCGTGCTGACAGCGTTCTTCCTGATAGTCATCATGGGCTCCACGGATGCGCGTGCTCCTAAGGGTTTCGCGCCCATAGCCATCGGCCTCTGCCTCACGCTCATTCACCTCATCAGCATTCCCATTACCAACACTTCGGTCAACCCGGCGCGCAGCACGGGACAGGCGCTCTTTGTGCAGGGATGGGCACTCGAGCAGCTCTGGCTCTTCTGGGTGGCGCCACTGATCGGCGGAGTGATCGGCGGAATCCTGTACCGCGGACTCTTCCCGGAAACCGAGTAAATCAACTACACGGCCAGTATCTCCGGAAGAACCTCTCCCGCTTTGCCCAGGATCACCTGTGTGAAAGCTGAAGCATTGAGCGGTTCTTCCGGACCAACATAGGCAGTTCGTGCCCCGGCCTGTCGCGCCCATCGCACAAAGCTTGCCGCCGGATACACCGATCCCGAAGTCCCCACCACCAGCATCAGAGTCGCCCGGTTCAACTCTGCCATGATGCGATCCATTTCCATCGGCATCTCGCCAAACCAGACAATATGCGGCCGCAGCAATGCCCCGCAATCACAGCGAGCTACAGCGGCTCGGTTCACATAGACTGCGCGGTCAGCGCGAGGCTGTCGACCGCATTCATCGCTGCAACGCGAGACAAAGAGTTCGCCGTGCATGTGCACCAGGTCGCGCGAACCCGCCTTCTCGTGCAGATCGTCTACGTTTTGCGTGCACAGGAAAAACGAGCCGTCTCCCATGCGCTTCTCCAGCGCCGCCAATGCGCGATGCGCCGGATTGGGTACGGCCTTCTCTGCTGCCTCGCGGCGCGCTGAATAGAACTGCCAGACAAGCTCAGAATTTCTATCCCAGGCCTCAGGCGTGCAGACATCCTCAATCCGATGCCCCTCCCACAAACCATCCGACGCGCGGAAAGTCTGCAATCCACTCTCCGCACTGATGCCCGCGCCCGTAAGGACAAAGACGCGGTCATCAGCATTGATAGCTAGGGGAACCATCTTCACTCACGGAATCAGCAGCAGCTTACCGGTAGTCTTGCGCGAAGCAATATCAATCTGAGCCTGCGCCGCATCCTTCAGCGCATAGTTATACTCGGTGCGCACCTTGAGTTTGCCCTGCAAGACCCAGTTGAAGACAGCGCTTGCGCGTTCGTCCAGCTCAGCGCGCGTGGCAATGTAATTCTTCAATGTAGGCCGCGTTACGAACAGCGAGCCCTTGATGGCGAGTTTCATGGGGTCGAATGGCGGCACAGCTCCACTCGAACCGCCAAAGAGCGCAAGCAGGCCCCGGGGACGCAGACAGTTCAACGATTTTTCAAAAGTCGTTTTGCCAACTGAATCGTAGACAACATCAACGCCGCGCCCTTCGGTGATGCGCCGGGTCTCTGCTTCAAAGTCCGATTCGGTATACAGAATCACTTCATGCGCGCCGGCCTCTCGCGCCAGTGCAGCCTTCTCCGGCGTTGAAACCGTAGCAATGACGCGCGCGCCAATCGCTGAAGCCATCTGTGTCAGCAGCAGCCCAACTCCTCCGGCCGCGGCATGGATCAACGCAGTCTCGCCCGGCTCAAGCATCCATGTAGCGTATGCAAGATAGTGCGCAGTCATGCCCTGTAGCAGGACTGCTGCCGCCAGCTTCAGGTCAAGCCCATCGGGCACTTTGACAAGCTGAGAAACTGGCACCAGCGTGTACTCCGCGTAGGCCCCAAGCGCTGCGGTTGTAGCCACGTGGTCGCCTGCTGCGAAACCCTCCACGCCGGGCCCGAGTTGCTCGACCGTGCCTGAAGCTTCTGCACCCAGCACCAATGGCAGCGGAGCACTGTACCGGCCCTCGCGAAAATAGATCTCAATAAAATTAACGCCGATTGCGGCGACCCGGATTAGCACCTGATCGGGACCGGGCGTGGGAACAGGAAGATCGACCAGGGTGAGAACTTCAGGACCGCCGGTCTGGAGGATTTGAATAGCCTTCATGATTCCTTCAAATTAACTGATTGATAGCGGTAGATTTTCGAATTGTTAATAAATTCCAGGAATGAGACGCCTCGTCTTGCGGCTGTAATCGACGTACTCATGGCCAAAATGATCGCGGAGCGCAATCTCTTCTATGTGGATACGATACAGCAGCATCGCCGTAGCACCAATCACAATCCACAGCCCGAAAAACGTGCCGCGGTCCCGCACAGTGCCCGTCTGCATGGCACGTGCGGGGCTAGATTGCGATCGCCACTTCAGAGGCGAACCAGCCGTAGTACAAGACCCGCCAGAGAAGTGTGCAGAATATCCTACTTCGCTGCCGTGAGCTGCAGGACCCAGTCATAGCTGCCGGGCAGAGTAGCCGGAAGAGTCACTTCGACATCCGTAGACTTCTGGCTCCACTTCAACGGTTGCGGGCTCCCAAGCAGTTTCACTTCTGAGCCTGCCGCCGCCGACACGTTATGCAGCAGAATCGTCGAGCCAGCCGGCTTGCCAAAGAGCGTAGCGTAAAGCCGCCCATCCTTCTGCGTAAAACGAACTTCGACCGGCTTCCCTTCCGCGGTCACCTGATTCGTAGTTCCATTCGCGCGCGTCCACGGATGCGTTCCATAAACAGCATCGCCGTTCTGCTTGAGCCACGCGCCCAGCGCCTGCAGGCGCGACAGCTGCACCGGCGGAATCGTCCCATCCGGCTCAGGGCCCACATCCAGCAGCAGGTTGCCGTTCTTGCTGACGATATCCACCAGCAGCTCGATCAACTCCTGCGGAGCAATCGTCTCCGCCTCACCCTCGGCCCTGTTGTAGCCAAACGAACGCCCAAGACCGCGGCACTCTTCCCACTTCTTAGGGCTGATCTGATCCAGCTTCGCGTACTCCGGTGAAGTGAAGTCCGAGTGAGGAATACCGAAGCGGTCGTCTATAACTCCATCCGGCGTCGAGTTATAGTAGTCAGCCATGATCTGCATCGGCTTGCCTGACTTCGGCCAGTCAATGTCATTCCACAAGACAGAAGGATGATAGAGCCGGATCAGCTCCTCTATCTGCGCGTCCGCATACGCGCCATAAGCCGCCGACTGCGGCTTGACATTGTCATAGTCGGTGTTCTGGGTGATAGGCCCGCGATTGAACGTCCAGTCATATCCGCCCGAGTAATACAGCCCCATCTTCAGGCCGTCTTTACGCACAGCGCTCGATAACTCGCCGACGATATCCCGTTCCGCCTGCAACCCCGTCTGGTTGGGATTCGCAATCTTGCTCGGCCATAGCGTGAACCCCTCATGATGCTTGCTCGTCAGCACCACATACTTAGCCCCGGCATCGCGGAAGATACCCGCCATCTTATCCGGATCCCACTTCTTCGTTTCCTTGTTAAACGCCGGAGTAAAGTCATAGTAATTATGGTTCGGCCCAAAGTGTTCGCGATCATACTCCGCCGTGGGCGAGCCCGGCACCCGCACCACGTTGTAATACCACTCGGCATAAGGGTTGTACTTGATGTAGTCGTCTGAAGAAAAGTCATGATCCGGATGCTTCAGCGGCGCCCAGCCCGGCACCGAATAAAGCCCCCAGTGAACAAAAATGCCCAGCTTCGCATCGTCATACCATCCCGGCAGCGGATGCGTATCAAGCGAAGCAATCGTAGGCTCATAGTGCTTGTCCTGGCTCATCGAGACAACGGGAATTGCAAGCAGGCCAGTCAGGACGCCGGCCCCCAAAAGCATAGATTTTCGAACCACGATTTTCCCTTTCTGAATCACGGAAGATGGCACTTGCAGTAGTCTCAGGAAGCTTACACGATCGAACCGGGTCCTAGGAGTGAAGTGCGAATCGGCGGGGAACACTCGCGCAAATAAAAACCCCGCTCCGGTCTAACCGAAGCAGGGTCTATTTGCGAGACGAAATGCTGACTCAGTTGCCAGACAGCAGGCTCGGCTCTTCCGGCGCGCGCAGGCGCACCAGCCTGTCGATCGCATAAGGAGCCCGATGGCTCGAAGCATGATAGTGCCGCACCTGCAGCTCGCCCAGCAGACCAATCGCAAGCATCTGGATGCCCGCCACAATCAGCACCGCTGCGACAACAAATAAGGGCCCATGCTCATCCATCAAATTCTGATGCGGATGCAGCACTTTCAAAATCAGCAGGAAGAGCGACAGGAGACTGCCACCCACAATGCCCAGCGACCCGATGCCGCCAAAGAAGTGCAGCGGCCTGCTCATATGCTTCAGCAGGAACCGAATCGTCAGCAGATCAAAGAAGACGCGAAAAGTCCGGCCGATTCCATAATGGCTCTTGCCCCGCTCGCGCATCACGTTCTTGATCGGAATCTCACAGATCGACGCGCCGTACCAGGCCGCCAGCGCCGGAATGAACCGGTGCATCTCGCCATACAGCGGAATGTTGTGGATGATCTCGCGACGATACGCCTTGAACGTCGTTCCGAAGTCGTGAATATCCACTTCAGAGAGCTTGGCCATCAGCCAATTTGCGCACCGCGAAGGGAACCGCCGCATCACGAAGTTGTCGATGCGCTCCTTGCGCCAGCCGCTCACAACGTCGTAACCCTCTTCGAGCTTTTCAATAAACTGCGGAATCTCGTTCGGATCGTGCTGCAGATCGCCGTCCATCGCAATGATGTAGTCGCCCGAGGTATTATCGAAGCCCGCGGCAAGCGCTGACGTCTGGCCGAAGTTACGGCGCAGCTTGACCACCAGCACGCGACTATCGACCGCTGCGATCTCCTCAAGCAGCTTGTACGTGCGGTCGCTGGAGCCATCATCCACCAGCACCAGCTCAAAGCTGTCGCCTACCTGCTCCATCACGGACTTGAGCCGGGCATAGAGCTGGGTTACGTTCTCTTCTTCATTGTGAAAGGGGACAACGATCGAATACTTCGGCATATCAACAGTATAGATGTTCCAAAACTCAAAAAGGCGTCAGAGGAAATTGATCTGCCAACAACAATTTGCAAATCACTACTGACAGGATGCTGTCAGTAGGGGCGGCGCACGATCTCTTTCAAGCGTGATATTTCACGCCGGGAGACGACAATGACCGCAGCGACTGCCGAAGCCCCTCAATCCACCACCCAAACCGCCACTAAGTCTCGCCGTCCCAACAACATGGTCTGGTTTGAGCTACCCGTCAGCGACCTGGATCGTGCCGTCGGCTTCTACGAAACAGCGTTCGCCATTCAGCTTCGTACCGATGCACGTTTTCCTGACATCGCCATGTTCCCCAGGGTCAGCGATGACGCAGTGACCGGCGCATTGGCCGTGATGCCAGACTCACTGCCCTCCCTGGGTGGCGCCGTGGTCTATCTCAACTGCGACGGCGACCTTGACGGAGTACTGGCGCGGACACAGGCGGCCGGGGGATCGGTGCTTCAGGAGGTCGCACAACTACCCGGCGGCATGGGCTGGATCGCCCAGATTCGTGACCTGGACGGCAACCGCGTGGGCCTGCATGCCACTTTCTAAACCCAGCACCGTACTAATTGGCACTCTAACTGTCCTGCTTCCTGCACGTTACGATAGGATGCCATCATCATGCGCCGAGCCGACCGACTCTTCCGCATTGTCCAGTTCCTGCGCGCGGGCCGCTTGCAAACCGCGCGCGGGCTGGCGGCGAAGCTCCAGGTCTCGGAGCGCACCATATATCGCGATGTGCAGGATCTCCAACTCTCCGGGGTACCAATCCTCGGCGAAGCCGGGGTGGGATATACCCTCCGCCGCGACTACGACCTTCCCCCACTGATGTTTGATCACA
>Ga0206933_1053_pt1 | contig 26795 bp, 19 predicted proteins | sample Alteio_BWOrgHeat_15_FD_152937 | JGI IMG/M metagenome (GOLD analysis project Ga0206933, IMG submission 152937) | Enriched cells from forest soil in Barre Woods Harvard Forest LTER site, Petersham, Massachusetts, United States -... | ecosystem: Environmental > Terrestrial > Soil > Temperate forest >... | reverse complement strand
CACGAAGTTTTATGTTCGTAGCATCGATAGTGGCGTGCTGCTCTTTGACTTCAATCCGAGCACCATGGCCATTCATCCCCTAGGCGAGCCAAATGTTTCCTGGGCAGGAGAGCCGCAGTTCAGCTATTCGCAGCCGGGCATTCTTTTTGGCATCACGCGTGGACAACCTGTCTTTCAGCAATATGACATCTCCACTCGACGCGCCACTGACATTCATGATGCGTCCAAATGCGTCGGGCTGAAATCTTCTGATACCGGTCACGTCATTTCGGTGAGCGCCGACGATCAGCGGATGGCAACGGTCTTAGGGCCCGAGCAGGACAACGATTACATAATTTACGTTTACGATCGGGTCAAAGGCTGCAGGTGGTACAACGCGCGGACGGGTGAAATTGGCGGCCAATGGGGTCCCAGAGGAACAGTCTCGATTTCCGAACGTTATCTGATTCACGATGCTCGATTGAACAAGTCAGGGGCGGTCGTTGAGGTCACCAGGAGCGGAGCGGCGGTTCCCGGACTCACACCATCAGCGAACTCCGCGCCGTCGTTCGTCTGGAATGTGGATACGATGGAAGTCGCTCCCTGTGGACCGAAGGGATGCAAGGGGCATCACGCTTTAGGCTATTCGCATTTGTTGAACCCTTCCGAACAGGAACACCCCATGGACTTGTGGATTCGCCCCTTAAATCAACTAGGTTCGACGACTCCGTTGCTTAAAGAGTTGCCGGCAGTTCAAGGATGGTACGACCTGCATATTTCCTGGAACAACGTGAATGCTGACGATTCGAGCCCAGCTTGCTTATCCACTTATCGCCGTGAAAACCCGAATGCGCCGGGAGCAGCGCTCAAAGTCAGTGGACCATGGGAGAACGAAATCGTTTGCGTCGAAACGGACCGAAAGGATTCCAAAGTCTGGCGGTTCGCTCACACTTACAGCAGTGCGCAGAACGGATTCTGGTCCTCGCCGCGGGGAAACGTCTCCCAAGATGGACGATTCTACATGTTCACTTCTGATTGGGAAGATCAACTCGGCGCGGCGCGCGGAGCATCGCCATATCGCACCGATGTTTTTATTGTGCAGTTGAAGTAGACGAGAGCTGTGGCATAAAAGAACTTCCTGAAAGAGAAATCGATGTCAGACTCACGGGATGTCGAAGAGGCTAAGCTCGACAATCCCGCAATACTATTGGTTCCAGAGGCCGTCTCCTCGACGCAAAGGATGGATCAATCCCTGGCTCACAGCCTGGCCTGGAGGGCGGGAGCCGACTGGTTCAGCCAAATTCTGAGCTGGGCTTCATTCCTCATCGTCGTCCGCTTGCTCACCCCCGCGGATTTCGGAATCGTCGCGATGGCGATGGTGCTGTGGTCTTACTTGCGGTACTTCGGTGAGTTTGGGATTCCGCAAACCATTGTCACGTTGCGTGACCTGACCGAGGATCAACTCGCGCAGTTGAACTCAGTGGCAGTTTTGCTGAGTTTAGGATGTTTTGGGATGGGTGCCATCCTGGCTTACCCATTGGCGGCTTTCTTTAAGACTCCGAGCTTAGTCCCGGTCATCGTGGTGACTTGCAGTGGCTTAGTTCCGTTGGGCTTTCGCGCCGTCTCGGAGGGTCTGCTAAGCCGGGATATGCGCTTTCGAACTCTCTCGTTGGTGGACGCCACTACTTCGATTATCGCCGCGGGAGCAACTCTGGTTATGGTTTTTTTCGGGTTGGGCTACTGGTCTCTGGTGCTTGGCAATCTCGCGGGGTATACGGCGCAATCTGTACTCATCGTGGTTGCGAGGCCTCACCGATTTGCGATTCCACGCATGCGGCTACTTCGCCGACCCCTGCTGTTCGGCTGGCATGTTCTTGTTTCTGTGGTAGCTTCTTCGGCTTACGAAAGACTGGATAACGTCACCGCCGGACGGGCGCTGGGACAAGCGGCGCTCGGGGTTTACGGCATGGCTTGGAATCTGGCTAACGTGCCTATGGAGAAGCTGACCACTCTGGTCACTACCACAATTCCAACCTACCTCGCCGCGGTGCAGAACGACCCGGCCGCGCTGCGTCGCTACTTGCGCACCTTGACTGAAAGCCTCGCGATCGCCACTTTTCCGGCCACGATTGGCCTGGCTTTGGTAGCACGTGATCTTATTCCCTTTGCCCTGGGACACAAGTGGGATGGCGTGATCGTGCCCTTAGAAATTCTTTGTGTCTATGTGACGTTTCGTTCGATCGTTGCGCTGCTGGGCAAGCTCCTCACAGCGGTGGGCAACCCGCGGTTTGTCATGTGGGACGATTTAGCCGCTCTGGTGATTCTGCCAGCGGCGTTTTATATCGGCAGCCGATGGGGCACTCAAGGTATCGCATGGGGATGGGTGGCAGCGTATCCTCTGATCGCCCTGCCGCTCTACTGGAAAACTTTTAAAACCATCGAAATGCCGGTGGGAGATTACATGCGCGCGTTGCGTCCCGGGTTGCACGGAACCGTGGTGATGGTCCTCGCGGTCAGTTTGGTTAAGTGGGCACTTCTTCCGAAAGGATCCGCGCCGTTACGCCTGGTAATCGAGATTGCCACCGGCGCTGCCGCGTATATTGGGACATTGGCGCTTCTGCACCGTGAACGCATGATGGCATTCTTGCGAACGGCGCGGAACCTACGAAGCGCCCGGCCCGTAGAGGCCTAAGCCTGTTGCCGTTCGCCTTGTAGCCACCCTAGAAATCGTTGCTTCCTGTCAAACATCTTTTTAGCCTGGTCACGCAGTTTCGAAATCACCTCGAAGCGCGATTTCGTAAACCACGGCACGCGATGTGGGGCGCAGCCGTATTTTTCTTTGTATTTGCCTTCACCGCCCCAATCGTAGATTTCGACGCCGCGGCGCTTCCAGTACCGCATGGCGTACCAGTGCATCAATTCGTTGGGACGCAGGATCTGTTCGGACCGGTAGCTGGCGTTTCCCCAAAACTCAGCGATCTTGTTGAAGCCGGGAAAGATCCCCGTGGCGATGCACTTTCCGTCCGGATCGCGGGCTCGCAGCAGGAGAATCCTTCCCGTAGGTTCCAGATGTCTGATCAACGCCCTTACCCGATCGACTTTATAGGTTGGAATCAGCCCTTGCTTGGCAAAGACATCCACGAGTTGTTGGTAGTATTCGTCGGCGAAAGCTAGGTCGTGCGCCTCTTCGATAATAACTCCGATCTTCTCGGCCTTTCGAATGCAGCGACGACAAGCGCCGTCCATGCTACTGAAAAGCTCCTCGTCGGATTTCCTGAGATCGGTGCGATATGAGGAATAAAACTCACAGGTGAATCCTAAAGACTCTCCGTCCTCAACCGTGAACTGCGGATCAGATATCTCCATGTGCAGACACTTCAGGCTGCCCCAAGCCATTTCTTCCACCGCCACGAGAGCATCTGACCGCGATGCGCCAGGGAGCATATTGAAGCCGATATAAGGAGTGGTCCAACCGGGGAATGAGCTTCCGAGTATCTTGACGCCGAGCCGGGTGAAGGTGAGCCCGGCGAAGTAGCCGACGACGTCCCTGCCCTTGCACAACTCCGCGATGACAGGCGTGGCGTTTTGGGTTTCGCCGATGAACTGAATCCATTGCCGCGTCTGAAAGACAGTGCGATCCGCAAACCCGTCGAGAGCGCTCCAGTCGACGTTCTCAAACTCGATGATGCGGGTCTTCATTGATCGTTCCGGCGAGCTCCTATTTATCGATCAAAACCGCCGAATAGTCCACCAGCAGTCGCGACAGTGGCGTGTTGACCTTCGCCCATTGCTTGCACTCATAGTACCCGCGATACAACAAACGCATCCTCTTTACCGCGGGGGATTGGTGGGGGGGCGCTTGATTCCCGGAGAGAACGTATCCCAATTCATTTAAATAGCCGCCGACCAGGCTTTCCAACATTGCCAACCGCTCGGGAGAAACTTTATCTCTGTTCTTCCAGCGCCCGACGGGCGAGAATTGATGTGCTTCCAATTCTTCCTGGAACGAAGTCAGTGGAGTCTTGACCGAGCCAAGGCTCGTTTTCTGAATGCGGGCGTAGTCTAGATCGTGCTGAAGAAAAACGGAAATCGTTTGAAGAGTTTCGGGTAGTTCGTGCACCAGATCTTCATAAGTGATCTCGAGATAATCGGGCAACATCGACCCGAGCTTTCGGCCCTTGCGGACGATCCACTCCCAGTAAAGCCCCGCGGCCATCAGCCCTTTATCGCGTTCCCAGGGAAGCGGACGGCTCCAACCTCGTTTGTCGAGAGAGAGAGAAACGTCTCGGCCGTCGCGGATGATATGAATGATGCGCGCGTCGGGGAAATCCTTTTTGATTCTCAGAAGGTGAGGGATGTTGGTCGGAGTCGAATCGATCCAGCGATCCACTCCTTGCTTCCGTGCGACTTCTTCCATCACGATACGCAGAAAGTCGCCTGCACCGTGGCATTCGGATAAGACTTTCGCCCTGATTTCCCCGGCATTTAATCCCGAAGCGACGAATGCTTTGCTCTTCAACCACGCATTCATCATTCTATTCTTGTTCTCGGCCCTGCTAAGGTCGCCGTAAATCGGTTCCAAAACGTCGAACACATTCATCTGGGTACGGAATTCCGCGAATCCTCCGGCCGAGAGTAGTAGATGATAAAGATAGCTGGTTCCGGAACGCGGACACCCGACGAGAAAGACCGGTGGCTTCATGGCAAATCCCATTACCAGCAGATACCTTGATAGAAGCCGGTTTGATCGGGACGGCGGCAGCGATCCAGATTCACTAAATCCAAAACGACGTGTTTTTCATTCAGATGACAAGACAATTCTTCTCGCTTCGCCGACTTATTGCCGAGGATTACAACCTCGGCGCTTCGAACCACATGTCCCAGATCGGAGGAAAGCAATGAACCAATGTGAGGGATAACTTCTTCGATGTAGCGGCGGTTCGCACCCGCGAGACGCCCCAGCGATACTTCCGGATCCCAGATTCGCACCTGACAACCCTCTCCCAAAAGCCGCTTGACCAGTTGCACTTGTGGACTCTCTCTAAGGTCATCTGTACCCGCTTTAAAGCTCAAGCCGAGCAGCGACACTTTCTTCTTGGCAGTCTGCAACACCGCGTCCACCGCACGATTCAGGTGTTCGGCGTTGCTTGGCGCAAGCGCTTCGAGCAAGGGCAAGTTCAAATCGAGTTCCTTCGCCCGATGCGCTAGCGCGCGCAAATCTTTTGGGAGGCACGAGCCACCGAAGGCGAATCCCGGCGATAAATAGGCCGGCGAGAGATTCAACTTGGTGTCCGAAGTGAAAACCCTGGTTACGGCCTCCGTGTCAACGTCCAGGTGCTTGCAGAGCGTCCCCACCTCGTTGGCAAACGTTACCTTCACGGCGTGAAAGAGGTTAGAGGTGTACTTGACCATCTCCGCAACCCGAATGCCGGTTTCACACTTTGGCCCCGGCGCCGCTTCATAGATTTTGCGAAGCGGCGTGAGATGCTCCGGACTTTGCGCTCCAAGAACCGTGTAAGGTGGCTGAAGCCAATCTGCGACGGCGCTGCCCTCGCGCATAAATTCTGGGTTGTAACAAACCGTGAAGTTCGTGCCCGCATGGCGTCCACTGGCTTCTTCAAGAATCGGGATAAACACAGATTCGGTAGTACCGGGCAGCACGGTGCTTCGCAAAACCACCGTATGCTGTGATCGCTTCCCTTTCAAAGCCGTACCAATCTCGCGGGCGACGTTTTCGATATGGCTCAGGTCGAGCTTGCCGCTGCGCAGGCTTGGCGTGCCCACGCATACGAATGAGATGTCGGAATCGTGAACTGCCGCAGCTCCGTCGGTGGTCGCGTGCAATCGTGATGCGGCAACGCCCTCAGCTACCAGGTCGCTAATACCGGGCTCCAAAATCGGGCTGCGTCCGGAAGCCAGCAGTTCGACCTTTTCAGAATTCACGTCGACACCAACGACGCGATGACCAGCGCGAGCCAGGCAGGCGGCGCCTACCGACCCGACATAGCCCAATCCGAATATGCTGATCGAAAGGCTCACGCGGCCATTCCCGTGGTGGTAGACGAACTCATCGCTTCCATACTACAGGCCATCGGAAGAGTGCTTGCTCTGAATCTTTTTGAATTCTGTATTCTAGCGCTGGGACCGCTTCCAGTTCTTGAATCCAGTTTCGGAGTGAGCGATGTGCGGCATTGCTGGCGTAGTGAGATTTGCCCGGTTCGCGCAGATCGATCCTGCGATCCTGCGGCGAATGTGCGCCGCCATGGTGCATCGGGGCCCGGATGACGAAGGGATATATTTCGAAGGACGGGCCGGGCTAGGTGTTCGCCGACTGAGCATCATCGACCTTAAAACCGGACACCAGCCGATCAACAACGAAGACGGCACGCTCTGGATCGTCTTCAATGGTGAAATCTACAATCATCTTGTCCTGCGCCAGCAATTAATCGAGCGTGGCCATCGTTATCGCACCAACAGCGACACCGAAACCATTCTTCACCTTTACGAAGAATATGGAAGAGACTGCGTCAACCATCTGCGGGGCATGTTTGCGTTCGCTATTTGGGATTCCCGCCAACAACGTCTGTTCGTAGCCCGCGACCCTTTGGGGATCAAGCCTCTGTATTACCGCATAGACCCTGAAAGCTTCCTATTCGGATCGGAGATCAAAGTCGTCCTGGCTCATCCGGGAATAAAACCGGAATTCAATCGCGAAGTTCTTTCGGAATATCTGGCGTTTGGATACCTTTCAGGGCCAGACACGTTTTTCTCCGGCATTCACAAGTTAATGCCGGGCCATATTCTCGAGCTCGATGCAGACGGAAAGCTTCGAGTCGACCGTTACTGGGACATTCCTTCAAAAGAGCCGGGAGCGAATCAAACCGACAGTTACTACATCGGGACTTATCGCGATTTGCTCGAACAGGCCGTCCAAAGCCATTTGATGAGCGATGTTCCCCTCGGAGTCTTCCTGAGCGGCGGACTGGATTCCAGCGCTGTCGCCGCATTCATGACGAAGATCAGACGGGCGCCGGTCGAAACTTTTTCGGTTGGTTACGCGGAATCGGCTTTCAGCGAATTGCCGAGCGCGCGCCGGGTCGCAAAGCATCTGAAATCCGTTCATCACGAGGTCCTGGTCAGCTCCGAAGATTTCTTTGACACACTACCCACACTCGTCTGGCACGAGGACGAACCGATCGCGTGGCCTTCCAGTGTGGCCCTGTATTTTGTGGCGCGGCTCGCGCGCGAGCACGTTAGCGTGGTCCTGACCGGAGAAGGCAGCGATGAAACACTGGCCGGCTACACCCGCTATGCCTTTTCTTTGAAGAACGCAGCAATTGACCAACGCTACCGTCGGTTAGTATCCGAGCCAGTCCGACGAAGGCTGAGACGCTCGATCGCCGACTCCGGGTTACTCAATGCCACACTTCGCAGAAAGTTGGCCCACACATTTCTCGCTCGCGATGGGAACAGCTGGAGCTCGTTTTATTTTGACAATTTCTTCTCTGCGTTCAGTCAGGAAGACCAGGCAGGACTGCTTACGGATGATACGGCAGCACGCCTGACCGATAACGCGGCTTATCGGAACGTTATGGAATATTGGGATGCATCTTCCGGAGATCTGCTGCGGCGCATGCTTTATGCAGACGTCAAGACGTATCTGGTCGAACTTCTTATGAAGCAGGACAACATGAGCATGGCCGCGTCGGTCGAGAGCCGCGTTCCATTCCTCGATCACGACCTGGTGGAGTTTGCGATGGGCATTCCGCAGAGTTTTCAGGTACGCGGCCTCGCAGGGAAGCGCATCCTGAAGAAGGCGGTTGCCGACCTGTTACCCGATTCCGTCATCAATCAACGGAAATTGGGATTTCCTACACCTTGGTCGGCATGGCTAAAGGGAGCGCGACTAAATACCATCAGCAGTCTTCTTCTCGAACCGCGCAGCATCGATCGTGGCCTGTTTAAGCAGGCCGCGATTGAATGCCTGTTCGGCGAGCACCGAACTCGTTACCGCGATCACGCCGATCGCATTTGGCGGCTGCTCAACCTGGAACTGTGGTTCCGAGTCTGCGTGGAAGGCGAATCCGGTGCTTCAGCGTGGACGCGATCAGGCGCGACCAAGTCCGTTGCGGCAGTTTGACTGGCCGTGACTTGTTCGCTGCAATTCTCAGTCGTACCGAGAACTAAGGAATGATAGATCTCCAGCCATTGCTGGCGGACAGTTGGCCATGAGTAACGCTGCATTTCTTCATGGGCATTACGGGCCAAATCCGACGCAAGCTGCGGGTGCTTGAGCAACCTCAGGACGTTCTCGGCTAAACCTCGCGCATCGCCCGGTTCCGAAAGCAATCCCGTGCGCTCGTGCTCGACCAGATAAGACATACCCTCCGGAGCGGTCGTGACCACGGGAGTGCCGCAGGCAAAGGCTTCAAGGATCGAGACCGGCATGTTGTCCAGATTCGAAGCGTTAATGAAAATATCTGCCACATCGTAAGAGCAGGCAACCTCTCGATGGGGCAGTGCGCCGACGAACCGAACTTTCGTCAGCTGCAATTCCTGCACGAGTCTCCGAATCTGCGGCTCCAGAGGACCTCGCCCTACCAAGTCGAGTTGCGCATCAGGATTGGTTTGCTGGATCTGAGCGAAGGCCTGAACAACCACGTCTACGCCGTAATAACGATGAAATCCGCGAGTGCAAATCAATTTAGGCCGAAGTGGCTTGCGTTCTCGAAAGCAGAATTGAGCTGAGTCCACGATATTTGGAACAACATCTGCGGCGAGGCCGAAGTCGCCGAAAACGCCAGCTAGATACGGCGAAGGAACAACCAGCCGGTCGGTGTCCTCAAGCACACTCCGTACCCCGCGGAACCGACGCAAGTGATCACGAGCCTCGCCGCTGTGGTAGTGGACGATCGTCTTTACGCCGAGCAACCGGGCAACAAACCACGCCGGTGCGGGCGCCAGAAGAAACGACCAATAGGATGCGGAGAAGATGTGGGCTATTTCGGTGTCCTTTAAGCCTCGCCAAAGCCCGGCGACGTACAAGGGCTCCCGGATCAAAGTACGCAAAAACGGGATGCGCTCCACCCATGCGATGGCTCGCTGGAGGGGAGGATCGATGGGAATAAATCGAGCTTCGATGGCGGGATCGCCTTTCCAATGATGCATGAGCAACTCCGCCTGTACGGATTGTCCTCCTACGTAGCGGTGCGAAGGGGCCACAATTGCGACTTGAATGCGCTCTTGCTTGCGAGGTAGCCTACTCAATGCCACACGCCGATTCGCACTCCGGTTTTTCTTTTCAAGCAAGCCTGAGTAGAGCTCTTCATAACGTTGCCGCATCTGTTGCAAGGTAAAGTTCGCCTGTGCGAATCGTTTCGCATTACGGCCGAGCTCTGCACGCAACGCTGCATTGCAAAGCAAGTGTTCAATAGCATCGGCAAAGGCCTTCTCATCATCACGTGCGACCAACACTCCTCGGTCGGGTGTGATCAGTTCCGGATTTCCTCCTACCGTGCTGGCAACCACTGGAACGCCAGCCGCCATGGTCTCTAAAATTACGTTCGAAAGGCTCTCCGAGGACGAGGGCAACACAGAAACATCCAACGAGGCCAACACAGCGGAAATATCTTGCTGCTCGCCCAGAAATCGAATATGGGATTTCAGTCCCAGGGTCTCTGCTTCGCGCTCGAACTCCGGACGCAGCGGCCCATCGCCGACCAACAATACTTCCAGGTTAGGGAATTTGCTGCGAAGCTTCGCTGCCGCGTGGAGAAACATTTTGTGATTTTTGGATTGCGCGTTCATGCGCGCAATCATGCCGACTCGCAGTACTCCGGAGTGACGCGGGAGGAGAGTACGAGCCTCTGCGAAAGCCAATTCCGGCAGGCCATTGCCGATTAAGACGACGCGAGATTTCTGAACGCCCTGGTTGACGATTTGATTGAGGGCAGCTTGCGAATTACACACCACCGCGTCGCACCAGCGAAGCACAGCCGTCTGGGCCTGCGACTTAGAATGGCTCAAGAGATCGCCGAGTTGTCGCTGGCTGCCGACTACAACCGGTACACCCGCAAGCCTGGCGGCTGGAATCAGAGTAAGGTTGGTATAGAAATCAAATGCATGGGCCACCGCGATGTTGTTCCTTCGCAGGTAGTGGGCGAGTCGAAGACGCGTTCGAAGCGATTTCGCACTATACAGGCTGCCGCCGAGTGGAAATTGAGGAACGTGGTCAAAACCTTCGAGGAGCGGTCCTCGCCGCTGAATACAGCCCAGATGAATTCGAAATCCCGTCGCATTCAAAGATCGAGCCAGCAGAGTGAACTGGCGCTCAGTGCCGCCAGTTTCAAAGCTGTTGATCATCAGGAACAACCCGGGCTGACGCGTGTCGGGCAACGGTTGACTGTCATTCAACCGCCGGTGCGCTTCGTAATCGCGGTTAGGTTTGCCGGGCGTCATCCTGTTCCGCGCAAGGCGGGGGCTCGATCCGCGTACGCTCCCGCAGTGGGCGATCCAATATTTGAAAGAAAGTTGCGATGCCACAATTCAAACATCAGAAATCGCCAAATTCGCGCCGAGTGGTCGCGGCGTCCCTGAAAATGCTCGTTTAGAAGAACTCTAATCCCTTGCGGATTGAAGTAACCGCGCTGAGAAGTAGATGAATCGAGCAGCACGGAAACGATCAGATCTTTCAATTCGTTGCGCATCCAGTGCCGCAGTGGCAACGCAAACCCTTGCTTCGGCCGATTGAGAGTTTCCTTTGGTACACCCAACCGCTCCGCTAGCTTGGTGAAAATGTATTTTTGTTTTGCGCCTCGCATTTTCCATTCCGGCGGCAGGCACGTGACCCACTCCAGCAAAAGATGATCAAGGATCGGAACCCGCACCTCTAGCGAATTGAGCATACTCATGCGATCGACTTTGGTGAGAATGTCGCCGGGAAGATACGTCTTTGTATCGAGATACAGCACGCAGCTTAACGGATCGTTGGCCGGGGATTCGTCAAGGTATTCGCGAAAGTCCCTCATGGGATCGGCACTACCAAAAGCCGCCGCACGAAAGTCGGACGAGAGCAGCTGCATCTCCCGATCGTAGGGTTGCAGAGAAACGCCCTCAAGGTAGCGCTCGGCCCAGGGCGATGCGATGCTGTACGCCATATTCCGACCGGGCAGGCGCGCAGGCAAGTGGGCGTGGAGGCGCTTACGATAAACCTCCCCAAGGCGCTGGGGAAGCCAGCGAAGGTTTCGGTTATGCAGATGGATTCGATAGCGCTCGTATCCGGCGAATACCTCGTCGCCTCCATCGCCCGACAGGGCGACGGTTACGTGCCGCCGCGCCAAACGCGAGACATAGTACGTTGGCAGCATGGAAGAATCTCCGAACGGCTCTTCTAATGACTGGGTTAGGTACTCGACCGTTTCTGCGATGTCAGGTTCCACAATCAGCTCATGGTGCTCGGTGCCAAAGCGCTCAGCGACAATCTTCGCGTGCGGAGCCTCATTGAAGTCGGCATGACGAAAGCCAATGGAAAATGTTTTAACCGGCCGCGAACTGGCACGAGCCATCAACGCCACCATCGTGGACGAGTCGGTCCCTCCGCTCAGTAAAGCTCCAAGCGGCACATCTGCGACCAAATGTGCCCGAACCGCCTCCGCGAGCCGCCGCTCCAGTTCTTCGAGGCATTCTTCTTCGCTATGAGGCGGGCGGTCGCTGTACTGGGGCAAATCCCAATATTTCTCGATCCTAACTTCGCCCTCTTCAAATTCGAGAATGTGACCCGGCGGCAATTTACGGATTTGGGCAAAGGCAGTGGCGGGATCAGGAATGTAGCCAAAGTAGCAGTATTGCCAAAGCGCTCGCTGGTCAACGGCTGCGAGATCTGGAGCGACAGTAAGAATCGACTTGATTTCTGAGGCGAACAGCAGCCTTCCGTTCGCGAACGCATAATGGAGAGGCTTGATGCCAAGCCGGTCGCGCGCCAGTAGAAGCCGCCGATTGCGCGCGTCATAGATCGCGAACGCGAACATGCCGCGCAGCTTCTCAACGCAACGGCTGCCAATCTCCTCGTACAGATGGACGATCACCTCAGTGTCGCTGCGGGTGTAGAAACGATGGCCCCTGTTTTCCAGTTCCAACCGAAGGTCTGAAAAGTTATAAATTTCGCCGTTGCAGACGACACAGATGGCCTTGTCTTCGTTGAAAACCGGCTGGTGGCCTCCTGCAACGTCGATAACACTGAGCCGTCGAGCGCCAAGACCCACGTCGTCTTTCACGAACACGCCTTCGTCATCGGGCCCGCGATGGGCAATAGCCTGACACATCCGGCGAATTGTGGAAGCCTCAACGCCCTTATGCCCCGAGTTGGCCACACCCGCGATTCCGCACATGCTAACGCTTCACCATTGCCGTCGCACCGCTGAGAGCGAATTCGGACTGTCGCACTAGCCCACGCTTGAGGCGGTAGTCTCTATATTCTCCGGGATTGCCTTCTCGCCCGTCGCATGCCGCACAAATGATGTTGACCATTTCGCGCGCGGTGACGAAGTGGAGAAGCTCGCGTCTCTCTTGCGCTCCTTGGACCAGTTCTCGCAAAAATGCCCGCATCGATTCTCCGAGCACGGCTTCCCGCTGTGCGGGATCCATGGCGTGGCAGTGCAATTTGATGAACAGCCAATCCGGCTTTCCGCGAACGGAAATAGCCGCCTGCTTCCACAGTCGCAGTCGGGCCAGGCTGAGTGGGTTCTGCCTGGTGATTGCGCCGTTTTCGACGCTCACTCTCCTGCGCGACAGATCGAAGCGAACCGCCAGCGGCCCCTGAACCATCAAGGGGAAGATTTCAGGCGATCGGCCACGCTCCAGATCGCGACCTCGGCGATGCGGCGCTTCTTGGTTCAATGGTATGGCGCATTCGTAAATGGAATTGATTTTTGAAATCTGTGCCGGATGGAACGATGCCGCCGGCAGAGTCAGGTCCGCATAGCAGCCCGTGTCTGCCAGAATTTGCATCTCATCGTCAACCCCGCAGAAGCGTCCGTCGGCGGAATTTGCCAAAGCAAAGTTACCGTGCACAAATGCGTACTTCGGAGATCCCTCACCATCGAAGTACGACAAACATCCGTGCTCTGAAGCGAGTTTGTCGCGGAAGTTCGAAAGCGCACGGCGAGTATTCTCGGCAGTGTCAGGCGCAGATATTCCGTGGTGCAGATGAATCTCAATCTCTCCCCAGCCTTCATGACAGTGCTCTGCCAATTGCTGGAGGAAGCGGCGATCGTATTGTTCCGCAGGATAAAAGTAAGTGTGAATGAACGGGCGGCCGTCACTATCGCGCGACGCATCCGCCACCCGCGGATATTCCCGGCACCAAACATCCATGCGGCGTTCCTGCTCCGAATACGGCGCGTACTGAGAACCATTCGCGGGAACAATCGACGGCTCGAAGTGATCGGCCAGCGCGATCATCAGATGAACCGGACCGCGGGGCACACGCCAGGTTAGCTTCTGCCACGCAAACGGGAGAAGCAGGCGCGCCCCGTACGTCAACTTTTGACGAAGGCTCGAGCGCATGCCGTTTGGCGTCGCGTCGGCGTCGAACGATTGTCCTGAATCACCAGGCATAAGTAAAACTCGGCTTTCGATGGACAGCGTTCATCGCCGCTAATCGCAGGGAGATATCGCCACTGTTTTGCTCTTGTTCGATTGCCAGCAACACAGCCGTGTAAGCGACGGCGAAATACGGAAAATACTGGTAGGCCTCCGGTGCAAACAATGCACCTACCAGAAAGCCTATCAGCGAACTGTGCAACGCACCCGCAAACAATTTCACTTCCGGATCGGAGTCTCCCAGTCGCTGCAGGCGCCGGAGATTGGAAAATCCTCGTGCAAAAAACATTAGATAAAGAATCAGGCAGGGTATTCCACCTTCGACAGCGATCTGCAAATACGTAACATGCACATCCCTCCAAACTCCCGAATAGGTTGCGAAGTTATGCAATCCGATTCCAAGAATCGGATAGTGTTCGATCCCCTCCAGGCTTCGTGAAATGAGGATGCGGCGCTGCTCGTAAGATCCATACGCGCTACTCTGCGCCCCGGAATCCAAGCCTTCACCAGACATCGCCAGCAGTCGATCTTTGAGCTGCCCACCAGCCACGACTCCGACCACGATCGCCACCAGCGCAGCCGCTGCAATCAAATATAGACGCCTGCCCTTGATCCCGAAATTCCAGAGGCAAACCGTACCCGCGACGAGAAAGGTGACAAACGCTCCGCGCGACGCAGTCAGAAATAACGCGCTGATCATGAGCAGCAGCGAAAGCATCCACACGCTCTTGCGCAAGATGCTGCCAGTCCTGAGAAGAAAGGCGAGGCAGAAAGGGAGCGACAGAACGATTGCGAAGGCCAGGTCGTTAGGATTTGAATAGATGCCACCCAGAACGCCGTCGAGCCGCGCATGCGAAGCGCCCTTCACCATCGATATAATCGAGACCACCGCCACGGAGGCGGTCTGGATGAACAGCAGACGGCGAAGCCTGGCAAGGCTGGTAACGGCCACGAAAGTGAGTGCCCATGCGACGAACACTTTGGCGAAATCCAGCGTACGAAAGAATGCCCCACCCTGCCATACCGGAGAAAAACCCGCCGAGACGAAGAACAAACCAATCATCAACAACAGGTACCAGGCTTCTCTGGGAAGGTCGCGGAGAGTGCGTTTCGACCTGCCCAAGCTGAGCAGGAGACCCAGAATCGCGAAAACCGCCGAGATCTTCGCTAAGGGGACAGATTGCAAACCGGGAATCCAGTCCTCCGGCCGGGCGCAATAGACTACATAGAAGACCGCCAGCCAGAAATACGCGCTCTTCAACGGCTCGGACTTTTGCGCGGCGTCGGGCGCCGACGGTAACGCGTCCGCCGGTGCGCAACACCGATCACGCCACCCCGCACTCTTCGTCGTTGCCCTTCGGAGCTTGTTGTTTGCCAGCACCGCTTCCCTTCTCGTACATCTACCCGTGAACAGACTGTGCATACCTCGCATGATCGGGTAATGCAACGCCCGCCACAGTTTCGAGCACTTGGCTAAACTTGCATCCAATCTTCTCCCAGCCACAGTTGGCTGCCAACTTCATGGCGGCGTTTTCGTAGCGACGACGCAGGCCAGCATCTTGAAGCATCGTCGTAACCGCTTCGGCGAAGGCGACCGGATCGTCTGCCAGCAGGATGTCTTCGCCGTCGTGCACGTCCAGCCCTTCCGCCCCAACGGCTGTCGAAACCACGGCCTTGCCTGCGGCCATCGCCTCGTAGATCTTGAGGCGCGTCCCGCCGCCAACTCGCAACGGCACGACTACGATTGCGCTTTTGTGTAGGTGATCCACAACGGATGGTACTGACCCGGTTACATCGATCGAGTCTGACGCTAGTCTCTGGACGCGGCGGTGCGGGTTGCGTCCGACGATGCGGAATCGAGCCGACGGAACTTTCGCCTGAATCGACGGCCAGATCTCGTGGCAGAAATATTCGACCGCGTCGATATTCGGCTCCCAGTCCATCGCACCGACGAAAAGCACGAGCGATTCATCTGGCGTCTCTAACGCAGTGGGACGGAACTGTTGTACGTCAACGCCAGTAGGCACGATCGTGATGCGCGAGGGGTCGGTCCAATTGCTCATCAAATTTCGGTCATGGTCCGAAACTGCGACGATGTGATCGAATTTCCGCACCGCGGCTTGTTCGTAACGCAACATCTTTTGGAACTCAAGACGATACAAAAGCCCCTTGGCTGGATTTCGCTCGGTCAAAGCATGTCGCCGCCAGATCTCGCTCTCAACATTGTGCTGAAAGAGCACAGTCGGAATCGCGAGATGGTCGGGGAAATTGATCGCCGCATCGAGAAAATCGCAGACTATGACATCGAACTGTTTCGCATCGAGCCAGGTCGCTAGTTTTTCATGCACTCGCGGCGACTTGAACCGGCTGACGGCGTACGGAGCGCTCATCGCGAACTGGGCTATGTAGTCCAAGCCGCGCCCAAGCGAACTGACTTCTCGCGCGCCTGTGCAGACGCCCACCGCTTCGGGTAACTGACGCGAGATCTCTTCCTCGTACTCAGAGTCCGGCGCTCCTCCGTAGTAGGAGAAAAAGACCACTTCGTGAACCGCGGCTAGTCGGCGGAGGATTTGATAAGAACGGATATTGCCGCCACTATGAGCAGGAAGAATCTTGTTCGCCTTGACCCAGAGGACTCTCAAAGGGCGTTCCCCAAGCTCTTCATTGCGATATTTCCTTCACCGATTCCATGCAACCTTGCGTCCGGAAACAAAGTTGACGAAGGCCACGACGGCCGCGGTGTTGAGCATGACGAATGCGAACGCCGCGTCCGCCGGCCGGTGCAACGGGCTATTTCTCAACTGTGCGTAGGCCATCAGACTCAATCCACAAAAGATCGCCTCCAGCGCCAAAGCGAAACGGTAGACCGGTTGCCGCAGAATCAGCGATGCCACTACAATGCCGGCCAGCGCGAACGGTGCCGCTAACCTCATCAGCTTGTGACTGAAGAACTCAAAGCGAATTGGATTGGCGCGGGTCAACAGCCAAGGAGCAAGCTGGACCAATTGGTAGTTGCCGCTAATCGTTCTGACTTTTCGGGCAAACTCCCGTTCAGCGCCAAGGTCGGCAACGTCCCAGGCGCGAGCCCGCGAATCAAACACAACTCGGAATCCCTGACGTGCCACGTGCATGGGAAGGTAAACGTCATCAAGAATAGTCTCCGGCGGAAGCGGCACCAGCAGGTTCCTCCGAATTGCATAGAGCGCACCCGTGGCGCCGACTACTGATCCCGAAGCAGATTCAAGCTCTCGGATTCGCTTCTCAACCCTCCAGTAGATCCCGATGCCTTCGCGGGACTCGCCGGTTTCAGGATCACCAAGCATCAACTCTCCGCTGACGCAGCCGACCTGCGGATCGGCAAAATTCTCCAGCAGCAAGCCCAGCGCACTGGATTCGATTTCTTGGCGCGCGTCGGTGAAGACTACGATCTCCCCTTGCGTCAGCTTAAAAGCATCGTTCAGCACAGAAGCCTTGCCTCGCGAAAGCTGGTTCAACAACACATTCACCCGCGGATTCTCTGCATATTCACGGAGAATGGCCTCGGTACGATCCGAAGAACCATCTGAGACGACGATCAATTGCGTGAGTTCAGCGGGATAGTCGAGCGTCAAAATGTTCTTCAACTTACGCTCTAAAGCTTGTTCTTCATTTCGCACGACGACTACGACGGACACAAACGGCGAGTATGGTCCTCGCCGCACATCCTTGCGACGCCAGCGGCTACACGCCCACAACCACGCGGCGTAGCCGAAATATGTATAGGCGAGCACTGCGATCGATCCCCAGAAAATACATCTCCAGAAGATCGGCGGCGAAGCGCTCCAGATCATTGAGGCCCAGGTCATTGCGCGCCTCGACCAAGCGTCACGATCTTGATGGTTTCGAACATGACCAGAAGATCCAACCCCAGCGATCCGTTCTTGATGTAGTAAAGGTCGTACTGCAGCTTTTCTCGCGCATCTTCCAGAGTGTTGCCGTACTTGTATCGAACCTGGGCCCAGCCGGTGATCCCTGGGCGCACGGCCAGGCGCACTGGATAATAAGGAATCTCGCGGCTCAGCCATTCGACAAATTCAGGACGCTCGGGACGCGGCCCAACAAAAGCCATGTCGCCTTTCAACACGCACCAGAGTTGGGGAATCTCGTCGAGACGCGAGATGCGGAGCATTCGTCCGATCCGCGTGATGCGTGGGTCGTCGTCCGTCGCCCACGTCGCTCCAGTATCGGCTTCTGCATCGCGCCGCATGGTGCGAAACTTGTAACAATAGAATGTGGCGCCGGCCCTCCCCATGCGTTTTTGTCGATACAATACAGCGCCGGGCGAGTCCAGTTTGATGAGTAGAATGACGAACGGAATGACCGGCAGAACGAGCAGCAGCAGTGCGGCCGCGGCCAGCCTTGAAAGAATCTGCCTGACAATCCGCAAGCTGGCGCTGAAACGAAATCCCTCGGCAAAAATCAGCCAACTCGGATACAGTTGCTCGACCTCAATTCGGCCGGACATCCGTTCCAGCCACGATGTGGCTTCCTCAATCTTGATGCCGTTCAACCGGAGCTGCAGCAATTCGTGCACCGGAAGCGTGCCCCGCCGGTCGGGCATGGCGACAATCACGCGATGGATGCGCTGCTGCCTGATCAATTCCATCAGGTGCGAGGCCACGGAGTCGCGGGTCAGCGCGCCTTCGACATTGCCGCTCCAGCCCACCACTTCGATGCCCATCTCCGAGCGCGCCCGCAGCCCGCGGACGAGCTGCTGCGCCCGCTCTCCAGTGCCCAGCACGTACACTCTTTCACGCAAGTACGGACGCTGCGCCAACCACCCATATGCTGCACGCCAGCCGAACATCCCCGCCGTCAGAATTACGAATCCGACCAGCGTCGAGTTGTTGCCGGGAAGAAGCTGAGGGAACGCATATCCGGCGGCAGCCAGCATCACGGCCAGGACGCCCGGTACCAGCAGCACGCGGCGATAAAGTTCGCCTTTCTCGTCAAAGTGATTCGGATCGTAAAGATCAAACCAATGAGAGCAAGCCAGAACGACCAGCGTCACCGCCAGAATTTTGAAATATCCGCCCTCGTAGTTAAGGGCGACGTACAGGTCTTCGCGATGCTGGAGCGCCATCCCCAAGAGAAACGAAGTCCATACGATCAGGGCCTCGCCTACCAGCAGGATCAACGTGCGGATTGGATAGTGAACGTTAAAGAGCCGGATCACGCTTACCTTGGCTCCCCGGATTTTTCACCGGGTCTGCCGTACGCTCCGTAATATCGACTGTATTCGGACGAGCCGCGCTTAATTCCGTTGAGCACGACGCCCAGCAATAGCTTGTCATCGAATTCCGCTCGAGCTTTGCGTGCGATGTCGGATGGCGTCGCGTCCGATCGCACCACCATCAAGACTCCGTCACAGTGGTTCGCCATGAGCCCGGCATCGGACACTGGAACTGCTGGGGGAGAATCGATGACGATCCAATCGAACAAGTTTTCCACGCGTCCAAGGAGTGTTTTCAAGCGCCCGTTGGCGACCAATTCCGCGGGATTCGAGGTGGAACGGCCGGCTGGAACGAAGAACAGGTTCTCCATCGACCCCCGTTGCATGATTCCGAATTCATCCGCTGCGCCCAGTAAATATTCCGCCAGCCCCGGTGTCGCTGAAGTTCCGAGAGCAAGATGCAATCGCGCCGCGCGCAAATCGCCGTCGATTAATAAAACCCGCCTGCCATGCTGCCGAACCAACGCCTGCGCCAGATTTGCCGCGACAAACGATTTCCCTTCCTTGGGCAGCGAACTGGTCACCAGGATTTTCTTCAGCGGCTGCTTTTCACGCATCTGGTAAAGCCGCGACCTTAAGGTGCGAAATTCCTCCGTGCCCGGTCCTTGTTCCGAATTGTAAAAAAGCATCGTCTTGACGTCCGGAGACCATGTGGTCGGAGCGCAGCGAGAGAGAAGCGTCTCGTGTGTAAGCTGGCGTGAGAGCGACGGAACCGCCGAGATGGCCGAAGGCATCGCGGAGACGTCCGCAGCTGGTCCAGACTCAAGCTGAACCCCTTGCGCCGCAGCCCGATCTTGTTCCGCGCGCTTCAGCGCTTCGTGAATGCGGCTCACTGTTTCCTTTCCTTGACCGCTTCTTGTTCCGACTCTCGCAGCCGGTCCGCCAAAGTCACAAGGGTCTTAAGAGCCGCTACCAGATCAAGTTTTTCGCCGGTTGGAGTTGTCAGTACTGTGGGCTGCGTCGTGGACGCGTTATTTGCGATGGTGGTCTCGCCCAGATCAAAGTCGCGGGCCACGGCCTCGACCACACTGCTGGTCACAATTTTCTGGTGATCGACAAAGGCGCTGACCAGGCAGTGCTCGCAAATCAGGTTGACCACACGCGGAATCCCGGACGAGTATTTATGAATGGCCGCCAGCGCCTCCGGATCGAATACCTGTTGCCCATTCGATCCCGCAATCCGCAATCGTTGCGCAACATAAGCCCGAGTTTCCTCCACCGTCAGCGGATACGTCTTCGCCCGCAGTGTCAGCCGCTGCCGCAGTTGCCGCAGATTCGGCTGCTTAAGCTTCTGCTCCAACTCCGGCTGTCCCACAACCACAATCTGCAGCAGTTTCTCGGTGAAGGTTTCGAGGTTAGTCATCAAGCGAATTTCTTCCAACACTTCATCGGAAAGATTCTGCGCTTCATCGACGATCAACACGGCAGTTTCGCCCGCCCGGTAGCGATCCAGCAGCCAGTTGTATAGCCTCAACAGGATCTGGCTCTTCGACTTCGAATCGCAAGGAATCCCGAAATCGGCCATCATGTAATCCAAAAACTGCGGCACGTTCATCTGCGAATTGAAGATGAAAGCCGTCGCCACCTGCTGCACCCGCAACCACTCCATCAACTTGTTCAGCAGCGTGGTCTTCCCCGTTCCCACTTCGCCAGTCAGCAGGACAAATCCCTTTCGGCTCTGGATGCCGTACGTCAGGCACGCCAACGCCTCCTCGGTGTGCCGCGTGAGAAAAAGAAAACGCGGGTCGGGATTGACGTTAAACGGATTCGCCTTCAGTCCGAAAAATTCCTTGTACATCAGCCGTTAACCTCAGCAATCTCCTGCTCGACCGCTTCCGGCGGCCGTCCGTTCTCACGCTTCGATGTTGGCTCGTCGATCCATGGCAGCGAAACCAGCACCGGCATCTCTAAAGCCGCCAACACATCGCGCTCATCGCGAATCGCTTTGTCCCGCACTTCAAGCCAGACCGCCAATCCCAAGCCGAATGTCAGCCCCGCTGCCAGGCCTCCGCCTGCAAACAACAGCCGATTGGGAAAGCTCGGCGCGTCCGGCGGATTCGCCGGATTCAGCAAACTCATTTGTTCGCCTTGTTGCCGGCGCTCCATATCAGTCTGCATTTCCGATTCGTTTTTCTTGGCGAGAAGATCATTGTAGAACTTTTGTGCCGTCTCATAATCCCGCATTAAGGCCTTGTACTGTTCCTCCACGCCAGGACTTAGCGACAGCTTCCCCTGATAAGTATGGATCTGATCCTGCAAAAGCTTTTGTTCCCGCGTTGCCTGCGCAATCGACTGATCGTACTGATGAATCTGCAGCCGCAACTGCTTGATTTCCGCCGGCTCCGATGCGCTTCCCTTATCCGTGTTTCCGCCATCGGGCGCGCCCACCGAGTTCGTCTCCGCCAGCTTTCGTTTCACTTCCGCAATATCGTTCTTGGTCTTCACCACATCCGGATGATCATCGGTATAACGCGCCTGCAAGCCAATCAACTGCGTCTGCAAGTCCGCTAATTGTTTCTGCAGGTTCTCCGGATTCATCGATGTTTGCGACGAACTCCAGGCTGACAACTGCTGTGACAACAGCGACTGCGCATACGCCCGATCCTGCTCCGCACGATTCAGTGCTTGCGTGTACGCATCGAGTTGCGAATTCAATCCCGCCAGCAGCTTCATCGTGTTATCTTCGTCGCCGGGCAATTGGCCCATGTACTGCTTCTTGAAAGTCGCCATCTTGGCGTCCTGGTTGTCCAGGTCGCGTTTCGCCAGATCAACCTGCCGAGCTAGAAAATCCGTCGTACTCTGCGCTACCTGCTCGCGCGTCTTCAAGTTTTCCGCCAGCAGCATGGAAGTAAGTTCGGTGCAAATCTGCTGCGCTTCCTGCGGATTGCTCGCCGTGTAGTTCACATAAAATCCTGGGATATCGTTCTGACCCGGACGGTGCTGCTTGAGCGCGGCATCGGGCGATACCCATTCGATCAACGGATTCTTCCTTACCTCTTCCCGAATTTCGTCAACCGCCTCCGCCACGCTCTTGCCCTTCGCCAAGCCCAAGCGATCGACCATCGGTTCCAGTTGCTTCTGGCTGAGCACCTGCTGCTCCATGGTGGCAATGCGCTGTGTAATATCCTCGGTGACCACCGGCTGCACGTAACCTTCGGGAACTTTCTGTGTCTCGACGAGAATGAGCGACTGCGAGGTATACCGCGGCGCAAAGGCGTACGAAATCAGAAAACCGGCGAGCGACGCCACTACCGCCGGAATCAGAATGACCTTCAGACGCCGGCGCAACATCGCCAGATAATCGTCCACGCTCAATTCACGATTCTCAATCATGCAAGTTTGCCTATAGCCACACTAATCCAAACGCATCGGACGCGGATGCCAATCCAAACCGACCGCCGCCACATTCCGCGGCGCCGATCCACACAATGTCCCTACGGTGCAATTTGAACCATTAAACCAGATATCGTCGAATTGATAACTGAAAAATAGAGCAAAATGCCTGCCCAGTGGGCGATGCACGGCCGCGCCCGCATAAACATACTGAAACGTATTCGTCGCAGGGGGAAGCGGCCCAGATAAAGTCGGCTGCAGCGCGCTGCTGTGCGCATAGCCAATATCTGCAGTCGCGCTCCACAGCCGAGTAATCGGACGCGAGACCGAAAAGCGCACATCATTGGTGACCGCTCCGGCAAAGTATCCCGATCCAGCCGAGTCGTAGCGGTCAAAGTAAATTCCAATCAAGGTGCGGGGAAAACGATATCGCATCGCCGCCCGCGCGCTTAGCGTCACCTGATTGCTCGATCCCCCAAACGCAACCGAATTATTAATGGAAGTGAATTGCGGCCCGGCACCCACCAGAAAATCCATCCGCCCAGAGATACGGTATCCGTACATAACGTTGACCACCTGCGTGTCGAACGAACTCCCGGGAATGTTCGGATACTGAAAATCCTGGAAGCCGTAAATCACCGCCAGTTGGCTCCTGCGAGTTAACTGGTAGTTGTATCCAACCTGCGCCGTGACTTGATTGCTGTCGATGAAGTTTGCAGTGTTGTCAGTGAAGTGCACAATTTCGTAACCGCCCGCCATCGTGATCGACGATCGCGCCGACAGGCTCTGCACCACATCGACAACCGACAGATTATCGATGCGTGGCGATTGGCTCAGGCTGGCAAACTCGCCCAGGCCGAACAGGCCGCCAAGCCCTTGCCCGAGAGTTCCCCCAACATATCCGATTCCGCCCAAGCCAAGGTTGTACGCACCAGACTCCCCGTAAACTCCGAAGCCAAACGATCCCTCCGGCAAATAACTGAACCGATCCCGCAGCGTAAGCGCGCCGGTACGCCACAAAATCTTCTGCTCCGCATCAAATTGCTGGATCTGGGTAACGCTGGGACTGAACCCGGTGTAGAACGCTACTCCGCCCACATAGTCGAGAGCCGTTACATAACGGCCGCCGATTTTCTGCAGCATTAGGCTGCCCAATGCCCGCGTGACTCCCGTGACCGCAGAGTCTCCCGAAGTCTGACCGGCGTTCGTGTCCAGCGCCTCGCTTACATGCACACCCGGAATAAAAAAACTGTGGGTCGGAAAAAGTGGTCCTAGCGAGGGCGGATCAAGCCCGGATAGCGGCGCATTCTGCGGCAACTCCTGCGGAGGATTGCTCTGACTGTCAGCCGCGCTCTGGCTGTTATCGCTTTGCGGCCAGGCGATCGGCGCCAGCGTGAACATCACCATGCCGATCAACATCCAACGCAACGCGCCGCTGTTCATCGCTTGCTCCTCATGGGACAACGATCGTGTCCCCCGGCTTGAGGATGACGTTTTGGTCGATGGCTTGGCCTTTTACCAATCGCTTGTAGTTCACCGCGATTTTCTGCTGCCGCCCGCTTTCCGTGCGCAAAACATAAATGCCCCTGGTATTCGCGAATTGCGTGAAGCCCGCATCCGCCAGCGCCTGCAAAACGGTCATGTTCGGCAACAGTGGAATCGCTCCCGTATGCAGCACTTCTCCCGTAACATAAACTTTTTGGCTGTTGATTTGGGTAACGATTACGGTTACCCGCGGATCAGCCACGTACTTCCTCAGCTTCTCTTGTATCGAAGCTGCCAACTGGGTTGGAGAAAGCCCAGCCGCTGGCACGTCGCTGAGCAAAGGCAACGAAATATTTCCATCCGGACGAACCGGCAGCGTCATAGTCAGATCCGGTTCCTTCCAAACCGAAACCAACAACACATCATCCGCGCCGATCACATAGCTAGGCCCGACAACGGAAAGCGGTTGGCTTGGGGACGGATCGGCAGTTTTCCCCAGCACAGCGTTCTGCGCGGCATTTTGCGCGTCAACCCGTCCCGGCACAAACCCAAGCAACATCGCAACTGCCACCGCGGCCATCGCCTTCATCCATTCTCCCGATACGCTGTCATATCGATATACGCCGTCATCCCAACAAGCTGTCATCCTGAGCGAAGCCGCTGTCATCCTGAGCAAAGCCGCTGTCATCCTGAGCAAAGCGAAGGATCTATGCATTCCGCCCGCAGCCGCAATCCTTCGGCATTCGCTAAGAACAAGTCCCAACGAAACCCGACCTCTACCTTCCGCAGGCAGAAGTGCCAAAAAAGGGAATTTTTGAGTTCTAGTCGCCCTACCCTACCGCAAAATCAACTCCCTTCGCAGTAATTAATGAGCAACGTCTGACTCAATGCCTGTGCAAATCTTCTATCCCCAAGCACTCCCCGCCCAGACCGATTGCACCAGCGAAGCCGTTCGCATATGCTAGGCCCATCCTCAACAAGTGGGTTATCTCGCACAAACCGCCGCGCTCCCGGAGCCCGCGCTGAATCGTGACTGGCGATGGCAACGCCTGTTTTTGCTTGGTCTCGTCGGTTGCCTCTACGGCGCCATTCTTTTTCATCTCGCCAAACAGTGGTCGAACGATGCCAACTTTTCCCACGGATTCTTCGTTCCGATTTTTTCGTTGTTCGTGCTCTGGCAAGATCGCGCGCGCCTGGCCCGGCAGCCGGATAAGCCGTCGAATTGGGGACTGCTCATCATCATGGCCGCGCTTTCCGTGCTGGTCGTCGGAGTGCTCGGAGCGGAACTCTTCCTATCCCGCATTTCCCTGCTCCTGCTGCTCGCCGGCCTGGTGATTTTTCTTCGCGGATGGCCCATGTTTCGCGCCGTGCTATTCCCTTGGGCATTCCTGATCCTGATGATCCCCGTCCCTGCGATTATCTTTGGCGAAATTACCTTCCCCCTTCAAATCCTGGCTTCGAAAGTGGCCGCGATGCTCTTGCCTCTGCTTGGTGTTCCCGTGCTGCGCGAAGGCAATGTAATCCATCTGCCCGCCATGTCACTCGAAGTCGCCGAAGCCTGCAGCGGCATTCGCTCTCTGCTTTCTTTAACCACTCTCGCCATCATTTACGGATACCTCGTCGAAACTCCAACCTGGGTTCGCGTCGCCTTGGCCCTCGCATCGATCCCCATTGCCGTGGCCGCCAACAGCATGCGCATCGTGGGCACGGGCTTGCTGGTGCAATATTGGGATCCCGAAAAAGCCGAAGGCTTCTTTCACACGTTCTCGGGCTGGCTGATCTTCGTCGTATCGTTGGCCATGCTCTTTCTCCTGCATCGCCTCTTGCAGTTTGGCCGCAAAAACAACGAGGCCCAATCGTGAGACTAAACTGGAGATTCGTGATTACCGCCGCCTTGCTGGCTGCGACGGCGATCGTCCTCCAGGCCCGCGGTCGCAACGAAATCCTGCCCGCTCGCGAACCTCTCAATTCCCTGCCCTACCAACTCGGATTCTGGACCGGCGCCACCGTCCCCATGCAAAAAGATGTTCTGGAAATTCTCGGCCCAGGAGATTTCCTCCAGCGCTTCTACGAGAACACTCGCGTCAGCCAGCCTTACATCGATCTCTTCCTCGCTTATTTCCCCAGCCAGCGCACCGGGGACACCATCCATTCCCCGAAGCACTGCCTGCCAGGCGCGGGATGGTTCCCCACCGAGTCCAGCCGGATCTCCATTTCTCTTCCCGGACGCGCGCCGTTTCAAGCCAATCGCTACGTCGTCGCGAAGGGCGACGAACGCGAACTCGTGCTCTACTGGTATTCGGCGCACGATCGAGCCGTAGCCAGCGAATACTGGGCGAAGTTCTACCTCGTCGCCGATTCCATCCGGCTCAACCGCAGCGACGGTTCATTGGTCCGCGTAATTACGCCGCTACTCCCCAACGAATCGGTCGAAATAGCCCAGCAACGATTGCTGTCGTTCACCGGAGAAATTGTTCCCCAACTCGACCGCTATATTCCACGATGAAACTCGCGGAGTTGCACCATGAGTAACTTTCTACGATGTTCGATTTGCAGTAACTTAGGGGAAAGACATAAACAACGATTGTCTGGCGCCAAGCGCGCTGTCTCCGGAGATTTGTAATGAGGCATTCATTTATTTTTCGTCTGGTTTTAATTCTTGGACTGATCGCCGCCTTCGTCGGATGCTCCCGCGATCCCAACGTACGCAAGCAGAAGTACTTCGAGAGCGGACAACGTTACTTCGAGAAAGGTCAGTATCCCGAAGCCGCCATCCAATTCAAGAATGCCATCCAGATCGATTCCACCTACAGCAATGCGCACTACCGCCTGGCCCAGGCTTTGCTCAAGCTGCAGCAGTGGAGCCCTGCCTACCAGGAACTCACGCGCACCATCGAACTGCAACCTGACAATTATCAGGCCCGCATCGACCTGACGAATTTGCTGATCGCCGGCCGCGACTTCAAGCAGGCCCAGGAGCAGACCGACCTGCTTCTGCAGCAACAGCCCAACAATCAGCAAGTGCATATGGCCGTGGCAAACCTGCTCATCGGGCAGGAAAACTATCCTGGCGCGATTCAGGAAATGCAGAAGGCGATCGCTCTCGGCCCAAATAACTGGGAACCTT
>Ga0206933_1052_pt1 | contig 27046 bp, 17 predicted proteins | sample Alteio_BWOrgHeat_15_FD_152937 | JGI IMG/M metagenome (GOLD analysis project Ga0206933, IMG submission 152937) | Enriched cells from forest soil in Barre Woods Harvard Forest LTER site, Petersham, Massachusetts, United States -... | ecosystem: Environmental > Terrestrial > Soil > Temperate forest >... | reverse complement strand
CGACCCGCAGTTTGCTAAAGAGCAGCTTCTTTTGTTATGCCACGAGTGGTACCAGCACCCGAACGGCCAGTTACCGGCCTACGAGTACGCGTTTGGCGACGTTAACCCACCGGTTCAAGCCTGGGCGGCCCTCCGCGTATTCCAGATTGAACGTCGTGTGCGCAAAGTGGAGGGCGATTACGACTTTTTGCAGAAAATGTTCCACAAGCTCTTGCTCAACTTTACCTGGTGGGTCAACCGGAAGGACACCGAAGGAAAGAACATCTTCCAGGGCGGCTTCCTCGGCCTGGATAACATTGGGATATTCGACAGAAGCCGATCGCTCCCAACTGGCGGCTATCTAGAGCAGTCCGATGGTACGAGTTGGATGGCCATGTTCTGTTTGAACATGCTCAGCATCTCACTTCAGCTCACTAAGCACGATCGCAGCTATGAGGACATGGCGATCAAGTTCTTTGAGCACTTTGTCTACATTGCGCATGCGATGAACAATTTTGGCGAGATGGACGAAGACCTTTGGGACCAGGATGACGGCTTCTTCTACGACGTTCTGCATCGCCCGGATGGAAACCATGAGTTTCTCAAAGTTAGGTCTATGGTTGGCTTGATACCGCTCCTCGCCGTCGATACCGTGGACGAAGGTCAGTACGAGTCGCTCAAAGACTTCAAGGCTCGCGTGGAGTGGTTCGTGCGTGAGCGGCCGGACCTGTGTCAGAATGTCGCCGATCTGCATGCGATTAAACAGCACGACCGCCGGCTGCTATCGATCGTATCTCCGGATCGCCTCAAAGTGATTTTGACGAAAATGCTCGACGAGGCTGAATTCCTCTCGCCGCACGGCATCCGGGCCCTGTCACGCTACCATGCCGACCACCCATTAATCATGCGTGTCGACGGCACCGAATATCGGGTAGATTACGAGCCGGCCGAATCGTGCAGCGGCCTGTTCGGCGGTAATTCCAATTGGCGCGGCCCAATCTGGTACCCATTAAACTACCTATTGATCGAGGCCCTGCAGAAGTTTGACTATTATCTGGGTCCGGACTTCCTCGTTCCCTTCCCAAGCGGATCACAGAACCTGCTCTCACTTGGAGAAGTCGCCGCCGAACTCTCCCGTCGCCTCACGCGTACGTTCCTGCGCGGGGAAGATGGAAAGCGTCCTGTCCACGGCACGCAAGCCAAGTTCCAAGACGACCCCTACTGGCGCGACCTCATCCTCTTCTACGAATACTTCCACGGCGACAACGGCGCCGGCCTCGGCGCGGCCCACCAAACCGGCTGGACCGGCCTGGTAGCCAAGCTGATCGAACAAAGCGGGGAGTAAGTGTGGCCGGTAGACGACGACAACGTCTGGTTCCCTCTCCTTTCCAAGGAGAGGGTTAGGGTGGGGTCTCCGATTCCTAATCCTATGTGCCATGCTTCGGCTTTGAGAAGCATGTCCTGTCCTTTTCCGCGCCATTGTGAACTTTCCGGACGCCGCGATTGTTAGCGTTTCCTGAGGATCGTGAAGGAGACAGCATGGCCACTACGACCACGGCAAGCGCATCCGTTGCGCCCACAATACCCGTAATTCGCAAGCACCACTTTCTCGTGCGTCTGACGCACTGGCTGAATATACCGATTCTGCTTGGCTTGGGTATTACGGGTATCTCGATCTATTGGGCCGCGCCGGTCTACCACCATCCGTCCAACGCCCTCGGTAACGATGATTATCTGGCCGATATTGGCGTATGGGTAACGCGTCACCTGCCGTTCCTGGCTCATGGCTACGCGATCCAACCAACCGACGCACAAGCGGCCCGAGGCATCGAGCCGGCCGCGAGTTGGTTCCATAACCATACAAGCTTAGGAACCGGTTCGCTCGCGTACGCCCTCAACCTCCACTGGTTCTTCGCCTACGCCTTCATGCTCAACGGCCTCCTCTACGTCGTCGGCCTCATCGTCGGTGGTGGCTACAAAGCGTTGCTGCCACGCAGGTCCGACGTCGGCGAAACGTTTCAGATGATCCGGTACTACTTGGGCCTCCTTCCGGCCAAACTACGCAAGAAGCCATGGCCGCATCCCGTTGTAAACAGTAAATACAACGCCCTCCAACGTAGCGCCTACTTCTCCATGCCGATTTTTGGCCTACTGGCGGTCGCGTCCGGCTGGGCTATCCATAAGCCGGATCAACTCGGCTGGCTGCAAGGTCTATTCGGCGGCTACGACTGGGCTAGGTGGTGGCACTTCTGGATCATGTGGGTCTTCGCCGCCTTCGTCATCCCGCACGTCGTGCTTGTAGCGGCCGATGGCTGGGATACCTTTCGGTCGATGGTGGTGGGGTGGTCGACACGGGTTAATACTGATCGGAAACCACACTGAACTTCTAACGTATCCGATCAGTATCGTTGAGCCTGGCGCGAACCCGTGGTGCGGCAAATTGGATCGAATCCACCGACTTGGATGCAAAATTGGCGCCGATAGGGCGGTCTTGTCCCCCAGGATTGGGGGCTAGTGGGCCGATGCGTTACGCGCATTGGTAGCCTTAGTTTCTGGTTACTGCGGCCGTTCGGTATTGGGAAAATCAAGGTAGGCCCGATAGACATCCGCGAGCTTCAACTCGACGCCTATGGCTGGAAGCGAGATCTGGGCTTCAAGGCCAGTAGCGACGTCTCGCGTCCACGAATTGGAATCCATTTGCATTGTGTAGACTTCGACGCGTGGCTCATCCTGGGAAACGAGGACGTAGTGCATCAGCGATTCGATCCTCCGGTACGACGAGAGCTTGGCCCCGCGATCAACCGACTCGGTGGATGGTGAGAGGACTTCAAAAATCACTGTGGGATTGATGAGCACGCCATCGATGAATTCGCCTTTGCCGCAGAAAGCGACAACGTCGGCATACAAGTACCTGCCCCAGGGCGCTCAGATCATTTGGCATGAGTTGAGCGGCGTCCACGAACTATTATCCAGAGCCACAGAAAGGTGACGTGTAAGATTCGTGGCGATCTTATTATGACGAGGGCTTGGTCCGGCCATAGCCACCATGACGCCATCATAGTATTCGCTCTTGAAATCGTTCCCACGTTCGATTTCAAGATATTTCTCCGGTGACAAATAGAGTTGGGGCAGTGCCATGCCAATATTGTAGCATGCCGATTCGGAAGGGTCAATACATCAGGCTGTCGCGAGAACTCATCTGACTGCAACGGTTGTTCACCTTCTACTAAGGTCACGTTTGTGGCATTTCAGTAAGCTCGGTTGGCAATAGTAACTACCCTCCACTTGCGGGACGTGATCACCGCTCGCGCCAGGCTCCCCTTCCCGCTGCGGGAGGGGGTTGGGGGGTAGGCTCTTGTCCGGCATGCCAAGCCGCATAATCACTACTATCCCGATATTCGTTGACATCCTGGCCTAGCGCAACCCGTTTGCAATAAGGGTACAATGGCAGAGTTGGATCTTACGGTTCAGTTGAAATCCGTTCTTTGCAAGGGGGCTCGCCGTGGTGAACACATATGGGGACATTGCTCGTAGTAAGACAGCCAGGTATGGCACAGTCGCCAGGTCTGTCGCAGTTTTGGTGGCGATGATCGGCTTAGGGATGACCATAGCCGGTTGCGGCGGCGGTTCGAGTGGCGGGCCAGGCGCAGGTGGCCCGACGAATCCTACGGGGCCTACCGGACAGAGCCAGCCGGGCACGGCAGTTTTTCACGTAAATGTAGCTACAGGGCAGGTAACGGTAACTCCTGTAGGGGGACAAAGTGCCGGCGCCATCCGATCTCATGCAATCTTCAACGGAACAGCAGTCGGCTTCAATAGCAGCGTGCTACTAGATCAGCCGGGCAGCGATACAGGATTCAAAACGCTCAACGTTTCCATCACGAACAACTGGGGACTACCGATCGGGGTGACGCAAGACGACGTGACCACCGGCCTTCGCGTTGTCTTCAGCAGCTTCACCAACTTATCCACGCCGGTGGATATAAGCCCCCTTTCGACAGTGAGCACAGCAGCAGGTTCCGCCGCCAGCGGAACGGCCGACGGTTCGATATCCCTTGCCACATTTAATGGTCCAGCCGGCGCAGCGACAGGTACCAACGGAGCGCTGTTCATTACTGACTATAACGCGGGCAATGTGCGCAAGATCAGCGGCGGCGCAGTTTCAACACTCGCAAAGGGCTTTGTACATCCCTATGGTTGCAGCGTCAATCCCATTGATGGCGCCGTCATTGTCGCGGACTACGGAGCGAACAAGATATACCGCGTGGCAAGCACCGGCCAGGTTAGCATCCTGGCGGGCACAGGGACGGCAGGAGGCGCAAACGGTCTCGGTAACGCGGCAACGTTCAATGCTCCCACCGGTGTCGCAATCGACTCTACCGGCTCGATCTATATCTCGGATTACGTGGGCAACCGCCTCCGCAAAATAACCTTTGTTGGCGGCGTGCCAACGGATCCTGCCAACTATAGTGTTGCAACGTTCAGTGGTACAGGTGCTGCTGGGGCAACGGATGGCTCCGCTGGCACGGCGACATTCCACAATCCAGCTGGCTTGGCGTTAGATTCCAATGGTATCCTCTACGTCGCCGACTTAGCCAGCCAAAAGATCCGGCGAGTAGACCCTGCCGGCAATGTCAGCACAATAGCCGGCACCGGTGTAGCGGCGGAAACCGACGGTCGTGGCGATGCGGCGGCATTCAATGCCCCACGAGGGATCACGATTGTCAACAACGCGCTCGTCGTTAGCGACTCCAGCGGAAACAGAATACGCCAGGTCACGTTGTCCGGCAATAGCACGGCAAGTCCGACGAGTTCCTCCAGTTGGCTGGTGCAGACACTCGCCGGAACCGGTGTGGCCGGATCGGCAGACGGCACTGGCGACGTGGCGAGCTTCAGCTCACCACTACTCATTGCCGCCGACCGTAGTGGAAACGTGTACGTACCAGACTACCTAAACCACCGCGTGCGCAAGATAGTGCCCACAAACGGCCTATTTCCGGTTGGCGTGCCGTCCGGCACGACGTCCACAAACGCTGTTGTTCTCTCTAACCCAACCGGCGCCATTCCAAGCACCGGATCCAACCTTCCCTATATTGCCTATGCAGGCTCACTCGCGGCCGGCGCAACATCGGCGGCACAGCCATGGAACTTTGTGATACCGTCCGATGTGACCGACTTCCAATTCACAGTGACCGTCGAGACAAGTACGACAACCGTCACAGGCCCAACCTCCGGCACAGGCAAAGGCAGTCCGAACGTGCAGGTGCGAACTCTCGCCGGCAGAGCTGGCAGCTTTGGGTTTGTCGATGGTGTCGCCACAGCATCACGATTCGGCAGCTTTGTTCAAGGACTTGCAACCGACCAGGCCGGCAACACCTACATTGCAGACTTTCACGATAACGCCATTCGGCGCATAACGCCGGCAGGAACGGTAACGACCATTGCCGGAACTCTTGCCACAGGGGGCGGTTCGGCAATCGACGGCCCTGGGTCTATTGCGCGATTCAACGGACCGTCTGCCGTTGCTGTGTCCGCAGATGGTCAAACGATCTATATTGGTGACGCCAACAACAATAAGCTTCGCAGAATTGTGCAGGTGGCAAATACCGACCCTACTAATCCCGCAAATTGGATTGTTTCGACAATCGCAGGATCCGGGACTCAATCCGCAGCCGACGGCCCTGGGAACACAGCAAGCTTAGTTCTACCGGAAGGTGTTGCCGTCGATCCAACGGGCAATATCTATGTATCGGAAGACGCCGGCAACCGCATCAAGCGCGTTACATTCCAGGGAGGCGATCCTACCCTCTCTACGAACTACCAGGTGCGAACTGTTGCTGGCGACATATCGACCACGTTCCCGGCTACTGGCTGGGTGGACGCTACTGGCACGGCTGCCCGATTCGCCGACCCTGTGGAGATTGCGTGCGATATTCAGGGCAACGTCTACATTGCGGATTCATTCAACAACCGCATTCGCAAAATGGACGCCGGTGGTGTTGTTACTACAGTGGCAGGTTCGACTTTAGGCTATGCCGACGCTACTGGAAGTTCCGCCCAGTTTAACGAGCCGAACGGCCTGGCCATCGACTCCGCCGGCTACCTGTATGTCGCCGACACAAGCAACCTACTCATTCGCAGGATCAGCCCTGCTGGGGTTGTGACAACGATCGCCGGCACCGGCGCCAGCGGCTCAAATGACGGAACTGGCGATGTCGCGACGTTTACCAGCCCATTCGGACTTACCGTAAACCGCACTGGCGACGTCATCGTGGGAGGCACCGACGGTGCAATACGGCTTATCCAGCGCGTCGTCAACACGGGTACTCAATAACGACAACGTAGCACCCGGGCCTAGTCCGACCGTTCTAAGCCCGTAATGTTATAGGTGGCGTCCCTGCCGATGAACTAGGCAGGGACGCCACGACCCCGTCTGGGCAGGACGGCTTGCACGCGGATTGGGCGATCATGAATGATCGCCAACTAACGTAAACTAGACCGCTCACAATTAGGAAATTTGGTACAACGTATGAAGATCTGGCCATTTCACAAAGACCTGGGTAAAGGTGCATCCACGCCGGTGGCGGCTCCAAATCAAGCCGTCGCACGGCCAACCGAGTCAGTCCCAATGAAGGCCAATACGCCAACTCGCCCGACGTATCAAAAGCCAGTTCTGCGCCGATACGACCAAATCGACCAGGTAAAGCCCTATGGGCCAAGCGAGATTTGATCTCGGATTAGTCTCATTTGGATGTGGCTTGGAATAACCTGGGTTCGATGCGATCCCACACATATCTACTGAGCAATTGTCAAGCTCAGTCAGATTCCCCCAGGATTGGGGGCTAGGGGGCCGAAGCCGGATGCTCAACAGTAGCGCTATTTGAGTACCCTTGGAGTGATTTTGTTAGGCAGACGCAACGAGCACTCCCGACGCGGCCAGTTCAGACACAAAATCATCCAGATCAGCCTGTGCCGTCACTTCGGCAATCGCGTACTTTTCCACAAGGCCGGCAGTAATCTCGACCTGCCCCTTTCCCAACGAGATCGACCGCCACATGAAGTCTCCGGCTCCTTCCAGTACAAACCTGCTGCCACTAGGCACGTGCACTATGACAGAAGCATCGTCTCTATCTGGCCGGTTCCAGTAGATAGTGTTAGGCGAAATCCTGAGCGAATGTCCCACAATCCACGTGAATGCCGGTCGCCTCTCCGTCGGCACAGGGGCGAACGGCACCATCGACGGGCGCAATACCGGCCGAAACGTCAAACGTGCCCAACCGAACAAGTAGCCGGCAACATAACTCAATCGCGATATCGATTCTGCTGGTGTTTTGCCAAGCAACTTATGCGGGCGCATCACCCGAGCCGCCCCGTGCGCCCGATATCGATGCGCCAACTCAGCGCCGCCGGCACCGTAACGCAACCCTTTGTACAGGTAGGAGGGCCAGGGTCGCCCCTCATAATGGACAGCGCGGGCCGCAGGCACATACGCAAGCTGATATCCAATCAGGACGACCCGCCAGGAAATATCCACATCTTCGCAGGCAACCAGGTCTTCCGCAAATCCACCAACGGCCTCCAGCGCCGGGCGACGGAACACTGTATTGCCGCTCAATATCCACGGGTAGATATTGCGCGTACCGCTTAGGGTGTCGGCCAACCGCGAGCGTTCGTCCGGCTTTTCCACTGTGTCAAGATAGCGTTGTACCTGAGTATCGTCGGCCAGGCAGTCCAGGTGCCCCATGCAGCCGCCGAGCCGGTCGTCAACTTCGAATGCCGCCACCATCTCTGAGATCCACTGCCGCTCCGGTACGCAGTGAGCGTCTAATAATCCAACAAGGTTGCCGGTACCGGCCACAATAGCCACATTTCGCGCAGCGCCCGCGCCAAGTCCCAGTCCTTGCAGCACAGTCACTCCATGCTTTCGAGCGATCTCCGCCGTTGCGTCCGTGGAGCCGTCATCAACCACGTAGATCGTCGTCAATGCTTCTGGGTAGTCCTGGGACGTCAACGCCGCCAGACAATCGCCAAGCCACCGTGCTTCATTGCGGCCTGCAATAACAATGTCCACCGTTGGTCTCACCATCAGGTTGCCTCCGGCATCGGCAGCCCTTCGATCAGGGACGAAAGATCGGCGAGGTGGTGATTTGCGAACGTGAGATCGTAGCCGTTTGATGTTCGGGAGACGTCTGAGATGATGTTGAGTACGAAACGGCTATACGCACTCCTGGCAACGCTAAACGAGTCGCGCGGAAGCGTTCTGAAGATGGTCATTCCCTCATTAAGTAACGTCTGCAGCACTGCGGAGCGGTCTCGGGGAACGAATTCTGGACGATCTACCTGGCGTCGATCCAGCCTTAGAAAATGCGTGATAGGACGCGGCGACGATGGTCCCACCGCATTTGGCAATTCCGTTCTGGACACAGCAAACTTCTCACGGTAGTCGGACGGGCCTATCACGTGTGGGGCGAGTTCTGGAAAGAGGGTGAGCGTGTTGTTCGTCACATGGAGATAGTCCAGCGAAGACAGTGCGCACGCGCGGCCGCTGGAGAAAGTGAAGAACGGCCCATCGTCCGACAGGAGACTCCAGCCGGCACGCATCAGGCCAAGCGTGGTAGTAGACTTCCCTGCGCCCCCACTTCCAGAGAGGAAAACCGTCCTCTCGCCTTTGGCTAATGCCGCACCATGCAAGCTCATAACGTTATGAAAAGGCAATATGAAACTCTGTAGGAATGGACGGATCAAGTTGGAAATCACCCACTGATCGCGTTCAAAGTAGCGTCCTCCAAGATTGGCACAGAGGGTATTCGTGGCCAGGTCGTACACCAGGCGATGGCTGTAAGCTCCCTCATTCACGCTGTAAAAGCAACCGTTTGCATAGTAGCAGGCGCTGGCGCAAATATTGGTCTCGGCGAAAACTGCGTCTGCTGGGATGACAATCTCAAAGGCTTGCCTACTACATTCGCGCTCGACTTTGAGAGTGATGGCCGACTGAGATAGGTCGCACTGGGCAGTGGCATCATTGGAGGAATAAAGTGACCTCATGCAATCCGCCAGCGCAAACGTTTGGCTTCGGATACACAACCTCACAATATGCAGATGAATTTCAAGGCTTGTCAACATACTTACGGCGCAACCACAGGCTTTCCGGATCGGCGAACCAGCTCAAACGTATCCCGCAGTGGGCATCGCCGGATGTCTTCTAGTCTCCGATGAAGGGCCTCGACATCGCCAGTCGGCACAATATAGCCATTCTGTCCAGGCATAACCGATTCCTTCATTCCGGTATCCTCCGTCACGATTACGGGCACTCCACAGGCGAGCGCCTCAAGCGGCGAGAGCGCCAAACCATCCTCGTAGGACGGATGCGCAAGCACATCGGCGCGGTGCAGATGCGGCAGCGGGTCGCCTGGACAAAGCTTGATGCGTCGATCCTTTGCCCGGCACGCATCAAGGTAGTGTTCCATCCGGCTGGTTGCAGCGCCGCCAACCAGTATCAATTCCGCCAGGGGATCGTCGATCAAGCCGAATGCCTCAATCAGCACCGGAATGCCCTTCGAAACCTGCAAGCGCCCAATACAGACTACAACAAAGCCATCTGTAGCGGCACGATTTTGCGGCGGCGCAAAGCGCGGCGCAACAGATTGCGTGCGCCTTTGTAGCTTTGCGGCTGGCACTCCGCCCGCGATCAGCGACTCCCGTGTGTATTCCGATTGGTAAAGAATCGTATCTGCCAGTTCGTATTCCTGCCGATACTTCCGGCGTGTCGCTTCGCAAATCCAGCTCTGGTCGAAGGGATACCGCCGAGCTGCATCGCAGTGACGCCGCCAGACGTGGTCAATGTGTGGAGTTCCACTCTCAAGCACCAACTTATCAAAGCCAAGCTGACGCGCACGGCGAAAACTATGATACGCACGTCCACTAAACCCAATGAAAGTACACGCCATTTCGCCGGCAGTCGGCGCCACTAGCAGGGACGCAACAAGCCGGTCGAAGAGATCCGCGCTCAAAAAGTCTCGCCATGCGTGCCGGTTACGCAGTGGTGGCATCTGGAAAAGCGGCCGCCATTGCGCCAGCGTCACGTCCCGTCCGGCAGAATCCCCCGCCTTCGGCATACCGGCGTAATAGTGGTCCAGCCGTCCACCCGCCCGCGACTGCTCCACAAGTTCCGCCAGCGCCGCTCCCAGACCACCCACGCCATACGATGCATTACAGGCAATAATATCCAAATCGTGCATAGTATACACTGCGAAAGGCCTCGGAGCCTACCCCCCCCAACCCCTCCCGCAACGGGAAGGGGCGCTGGACGCGAGAGGTGACCACGTCCCGCAAGTGGATGTCGGTTACTATTGACTGTGGAGTCTACCGGCAAGTCTATCGCGGGACGTGGTCACATAATGTCCACGGCACCCCTTCCCGTTGCGGGAGGGGGCGGGGGGTAGGCTCCGAAGCCTTTCTCCATTGCATGCCTGCCATTACCACCATTCACACCTATTTACACCCACATTGCAGGATATCGCAACGTCCAAAGCGAACTCAACCCAGTACGGACATTATTCTCTCAGTAAATAAGTTGCACGCAAACAGTATACAATTCACGTCATGGGACCGGGTGTTGAAAACGTCCGGCAACTGAAGAGGCAACTGCAATAGTCGAGAACAATCGGAAGTACGGGCCGAGACGAGCTCGGCCCGTACTATAAATCGTGTTTTCCGCTACGTTATCGATTGGGCATTTCAGGAGTTTTGCAATTGCCTCTTAAGTCACGGCTCGAAGTGCAAGAAGTCCACCTCCGTGGACTCCGCATTCCTTCTGAACCCTTCCCGTTGCGGGAGGGGTGGGCGCGACAGCGACCGGGTAGGTCCGTAGCGTATTTTCGAAACAGACCCCATTGGCGGCTGCTCGCCCGGCGGGATGAAAATTTGGGGATCTCCAGACACCCCGTCTCAGAGCCGAAGGCGTGGTACCCAGGGTGGGATGTTCCACCGATAGGTCGGTCTGGTTCCCCCAGGATTGGGGGCTAGGGGGCCGATTCCGGCTATTTTCGAAACAGGTGTTTTCAACACTTAGTGCGCGCGGCCATTCGGTTCCAGCTTGGCCGGGTTAGGACACCCATGACGAGACGACTCTTATTCTGCTTGCCCACCACGCAACTCAGCGGTGGCGTGAAGGTTATCTTTGAGATTGCGAACCGGCTTATTGAGCAGGGCGTCGCTGTGGACATCTTCTCGTTTGCCGGCGAACCACTTTGGTTTCCACTCCAGGCTCCGATCATTACTCAGAAGGATATCGACGCCATCCCATTCGCCAATTACGACTTCGTATTTGTCTCGAATGCCTTTATGATTCCGATGGTGCTGCCACATTTGGGCCAGACGCGAGGCGTGTTCTTCTGTCAGGATTACGAAAGCTTTCACCATTCGCAGTCTACAACGTATGACGAATTCCTGACAGACGACCCAACGTTCATGGAGCTCTATCAAATTCCATTGCCAATCATCACTGTGTCGCAGACGGTTCAGAGCCTGATTCGAGAGCGCATTGGCCGTCAATCATATTATGTTTCGGTGGGGATCGACAAAACGGCTTTCAAGCCTGGTTCAGCTGTTTCAAACAGAACCCACAAGCGGGTACTCATGGTCGGCAACTATCTGATGCCCTACAAAGGCATGCCGGACGGTTTCGCGGCGCTCACCTGTCTGGCGCAAGAAATACCGATTGAACTGGTCCTGGTCACTCAGGAGAAGCGGAATCGCCATCTGCTCGCCGCATTGCCATTTCCGGTCGAAGTCCATCACTGTCCCCGAGAGCTGGACATGCCGGGCATTATTCGCGGTTGCGACACCTACTGCTGCACGTCCTGGTACGAAGGGCTCGGCCTTCCGGGACTGGAGGCGTTCCACTGCGGCGTGCCAGTTGTTTCAACGCGCGACTTCGGGGTGTCGGATTATGGTGTCGATGGCGTAAATCTGCTTCTCGCCGAGCCCAACGACCCGGCCGACCTCACCCGAGCCCTAAGACAGATCCTGATCGATAACGCCCTCGCCGCCAAGCTACGTGAAGCAGCGTTTGAGACAGTGGCTTCGCGATACAATTGGGACGATTCGATTACCACATTCTTACAAGCACTCGCTGAAATCGAGGCGACCTATGCCGCTCCGCTCGTTGATGCCACGGCTATGGCGAACTTGGTCCATCGGCTGGAAGTTGAAGGCAATCTTACGCCAATCGCCACCTTCCGACGATTTCGCGAACTGGTAACGGCGCTCAATGCTCTCTTCGTAACGTTACGGGCCAGTGAGAATAGTCCAACGGAGGAACAGACAACACAATTGCGTCATATTGTCGCCGAACTCCGCGAGTACACACTCAATCCAAAGGCGGAATACTACAAAGCGTTCAGGGCACAATATGACCGCGCGAGACTGGTGCTTGGTCAGGTTGGCACCAGCCAACTGACCAAATGTCTTATCGCGCTACTCCGCCGAAAGGAACAAGATCCGGTACAATACCCCGCAACATTTCGTGAAATTGAATACTCGAAGCCAGATCCCGACGAGACACCCTAATGAAAATGAAACGGTGCACTTGCTTTACATTCCCTAGCGCCGAAGGTGGTTTGGTCCGCTTAGCAGTGCCGTTCAGGGTGCGGTGGCGTGTCGATATGCTCGTGGACCAACTAAAATGAAACGCATCCATATGGCCAGTGACAACAACGATCGCCGCCCGACACGCCGCAGGACGCCGGTACTCTTCGGCATAGTGACCTTTTTCGTTGTGATAGTCATTCCCGTCGTAGCAATCTACTACCTTGTAGGGCACAGGCGTACGACCGACGTTGCCATTCCTAATCCGACACTACCACATCCAAACGCATACGACTACTACGTTGCTGCCGAACAAGCAGTGGTTCCCGGGCGGCTAGGCCAAAAGAAAGTATCACTGGCAAATCCACGAACACAGGCTGAGGCAGCTACTGAGTTGAAAGGCAATGCTCGTGCATTTGCGCTATTGCGACACGGCTTTCAATTCCCTTATTATGAGCCGCCGATAAGGTCATTTACAGACCAGCGACCATACCATTCGACCTGTCTATTGCTCGCACGAGAGTTATCGCTAGAATCCAGGCTCGCTGCGGTTCACAACGACTGGTCAACAGCAATGAACAGCAGCATCGACGCCGTGCAGATGGGCCAATCCATAGTCCGCGGTAACACTCTGCTCGGCGAGCTGCATGGACTAGGAAGCCAAGCTATCGGTCGCAAGCCGCTATGGAATACCGTCGTCCACCTCAATCGAGCCGAATGCAGCCAGGCAATTCGGCGACTCGAAGTTGTCGAACAGCTTCACGTACCCTTTAGTGATGTGTTGCAAGAAGAAGAGTGGTACTGGCTCGCCAGTGTAGATAAGGACCTAAATGGCAAGCTCAATCCGGAATGGCACTTGGACTGGGGTAAGGGCGGAACGGGAATTGGTTGGAAACGCGATGCAGTGAGTAAAGCCACGGTTCTCGCCCATGTGAAGGCCCATTTCCAGGCGGCGATCCTCGCGGCTCGTGGTCCATACGATACCAAACCACAAGTTACGGAGACCGACTTTATCGCGAATACGTACACATCAGACTACACCCAAGACCGGCTACTCAATGCGTCCGCCGAAGCCCAGACGCGTCTACTTCTCGTGTCCATTGCTTTACGGGCCTACCATCTGGACCATGGCGCGTATCCGGCACAGCTTGGGGCGTTGATACCCCCCTATCTTCCCTCAATCCCGCTCGATCCGTTTGCTGCTAATCGCCCGCTTCTCTATTATTTGAAGGGTAACGGATACACCCTTTACAGCGTCGGCCCAGACATCAAGGACGATCACGGTAGGCCGATATTCGACCCCAAAGCACCGGTTGCGCAATCAAAGCGGGTCGTCCCTGGCTCCATCGGCGACATTGTCGCTGGCGTGAATTTCTGAATTCTGGCCAATGTACGAGGCCTATCGGACGAAAAAAACCGATGAGGACGGTTGTCCTCATCGGCTGCTTGTCAGTAAGCTGGGCTTTGCCTAGGCCAGATTCTTGATGTGGCGTTGGCGTCCCCGCCCGCGAATTGGTCTGTTCAGAATCAATCCTACGGTGTTCGCTGATTAGAAATCACCTGCGCTGGCGTCAACACTGTACCGTAGACGCGCACGTCGTCGATGATGCCTCGGAACATGCGGTCCGTGGCGCCGGAGCGTGTCAGTACGTTGAAGTGACCGATGGTGAGCGGTCCGACGGACGCGCCTACCGCGCCGCGCGCATAGGTCTGCGAGCTGTTGCTGGTGGCGTCGGCCGTGTTGGAACCGAAGAACCACTGCACGTTGTTCGAGCCGAGCGTGGAGTCGTAGGTCACCGCGAAGTAGCGCCAGTTGGCGGCTCCCGCCGCAGCGTCGGTTGTGATCTGGCCGGCGGTGCTGTGTGCAATTACGCCGTCAGGCCACTGATTGATGCCGACCGTCATGCTCCCGTCGGCGTTGTAGACCAGGTCGACTCCGTTGGCGCCGTTGTTGATCCAGGTGACGACACGGTTGCCGCCGGAACCGACCGTATTGCTTCTGCAGTTGACCCAGCCTGTGATGGTGAACTTGGTGAGGCCACTGAGTGCCGTGATCGCTGCGGCGCTATCCACGCCGTAGTTGCCGGTGGTTGTACCAAAATCGACCGAGCTTGTGCCGCCAACCGTCACCGGAACATTGGTGCTCCAAACAGGATGTGTGGCCGTTAAGGTGAGCGATCCGCCAGCCGAGCCGGCATTCGCTGTTGTCGTTCCGGTGTTCTCGTTCAATCGCAGCTTGATAATCGGCGTCGGCAGGGTTCCTGTCGACACAACGCTCCATGTCTGGGCAGTGCTGCTATTCGCGGTAGTGATGTTGACGTTGCTGCCGCTTGCCGTGCCGGTGTTATTGAGGCGAAGGCCCGTGGCGTGCTGTGGCGTGAGCGTATACCCACCACTCACAGCGGTAAGGCTCCAGTGCTGGTTCTGCTGACCAGCGTCGGCCCAGAGCTGGACATTTGTACCACTGGTCGTGGTTTGACCATTGCAGTCGAGAACTTCGCCAAGGGCGTTCACTGGCGAGAACTTGTACGAATTTGTGCCTACAAGTGTTGCAACCCACTGCTGGTTCGTGCCACCCGATGATGTGACAGCGTCCACATTGGTCGCGTTCGTGGTGCCAGATCCAGCCACGTCGAGCCGCAGGCCTGTTGCATTAGCCGGAGCGAGCGTGTAGGTGCCATTCGCAATAGGCCCTGTATAGGACGCCGGCGTTGCACTGGCTTCGTTGGAGTAGCCGCTTGTCCCGGAACTGTTCACGGACTTCACTTTGTAGTAGTAGATCTGTCCGTTTGTCAGGCCTGTGTTGGTATAGGACGTCGTCGTAACGCCAGTTGCGATTGCTGTAGTGCTCTCACCGCCGGCCGTCGTACCGCGGTAGATGCTGTACGACGTCGCGCCGGAACCCGCCGTCCACGAAAGCGGAATTTGCGTGTTCTGCGCACCGGTTGCGCCAAGGCCACTGGGAGCGCCAGGAGCTACAGAGCCGAAGAGAGTTTTGTAAAGAGCCGCCGAGTTAGGCGCGAGCGGGCTAACATTGTTTGTACCTGTGTGGATAAGGGCAAGCGTGCTGCAGCAGGTGTCGTTCCAGACACCGGTGAAGGCTACGTTAGAACTTGCCGTAACCCAATTGTACATACTCTGAATGAAGTTCGGATCATCGTCGTGGCCAGCATTGGACGACGCTTCCAATCCCCACTCCGGGATGCATTCCAGTTTGCTGTGCGCAACAGCCATGTTGCGAATTTCGTCAACGCCGGGGCCACGTCCATTGAAATCACTGAAGCCGTTCGGATCGTAAAAGTCGTAGACGTCGATGCCGATGTAGTCCACATAGGAGTCGCCAGGATATGTACTCGTCCAGTTGTAGGCGCCGTGGGTGCCAAGGTTCGGGTTCCAGCACACCTTTACGCCCGGACATGTTGACCTAATGTCGGTGACGGCGCGCTGAAAGGCGGCGACAAAACCTGCCGGATCGCCAGGGTCGGTATCACTTGTCGCAACGGACCAGGGGAACCAGTAACCGTTGTGCTCCCAGGCCAATCGAACGATGACTTGTGACGCATGGCCGGAATTTGTGATGGCCGTTCCCAGGGACTTGAATTCAGTATCATGGCTGCCGTTCGAGACGCTCGCAAAGTTCCGCACGTCGCTGTAAGGACACAGCGCAACACCCAAGACTTCGCGGTTGGTCGACCTTTCGCTCAGCCATTGTATCATCTGTGTCTCAAAGAAGATACCCGAGATGCTGGTCCAGGTTGACTGGTCCTGATAGCTAATTCGATACTGAACGGGTTGGCCTAGCCAGGTTCCGAAATCATCGTATGGCGTAACCATATCGCCGCCGCCGGTATAAACACCAATGCCTGGAGCAGCCTGCGCTGCTTGAGGATTGTGCCCTCCTAACAATAGGCCAGCGGCGATACCGATCGTCGCCAGAAAGCGTGAACCCCACAGCCGGCAGATGCCGGTTGGCTTAGATTTGATGAGTTGCATAGTTATTATCCTCCTCTGGGCTTGATACCAGCGTACTGTGTCTAGCAATGATACAAAATACATCCGTAAAAATCTTGTGTCTGTTGACATAAGGCGCGATGGCCTCCTATTGCGATTTACCTCCTCTTGGTTCTAGGTAGAGTTGCCTTTGTGTGTCCATAATACGGTATACCATTGGGTACTGGACTAATATAACATTTGCTCACTCTTATGTCAATAGCTTTTTTGAAAAAACATAGGTTTTATTCAAACAGACAATCTATCGGCCCTTTGGAGCTAGGGTGCAAATTAATCAATGGCAAGCATGAACTGGCGAAAGGCCTCGGAGCCTCCCCCCCCGTCCTCCTGACTGGGGTAGGTTTTTGATATTTGTTGATTATAGTTGTGTTTAAATAATATTAATGATGAGTTGCAGGTAGTTATGAGACATGGCTTTTTGGAACATAATAGATTGTGAACTCAATTGTGTTCGCAGAAAGGATCATGTCTCATGGAGACTATATACCAGTTTCGCAAGATTATTATGCAGCACCTTCCGGAATTATCACAACCGCAAGCGACCGTGCTAGCCATGTGGGTTGTGGGTAGCATAAAGGCCAAATCGTCTACACGCTCTGATGTGACACGGGAATTGGCCGGTATGCTGGGGCAGTCGAACAATACGATTGAGCATCGGCTGGGTGAGTGGTATAAGGAAGCAGAACATAAGAGTGGTGAGCATCGCGTTACGCTGCAGGTCCAGCATCTGTTTGCCTCTTTGCTGGTATGGATCATTAGTTTGTTGCCCAAAAAGCGGATCGCTCTGGCCCTGGATGCCAGCAATCTATATGATCAGCTGACGGTTTTATGTGTGAGTGTCCTGATAGATCATTGCGCCATTCCAGTGGCCTGGTGCATACTTCCCGAAACGCAAGAAGGGAAGTGGAATCCGCATTGGATAAATTTGATTGGTTGCCTCGCTGCGGGGTTACGGGAGTGGGAAGTTTGGGTGTATACTGATCGAGGTTTGTGGTCGCCATTACTTTATAATGCGCTTGTCCGAGTGGGTTGGCATCCTCTGATGCGCATCGGTGGGGATAAGTTCTTTCAGCAAGCCGGACATCATGGCTGGCTGCCGATAAAATCGTTACTCGGAGGCAAAGGACAAGAGGCCTCCTACAGCGGCCGGGCTTTTAAAACATGTCCATTGGCGTGCAGCCTGATTGTTTTTTGGGGTGAGGAGGCCAAGGAGCCATGGTACCTGTTGACGGACACGGTGACAGCCAATGCCCGCGGGTATGCAATGCGCTTTTGGATTGAGCACCAGTTTAAAACGATTAAGTCGCGCGGATGTCATTGGGAACGAACCCGAAAAAAAGATTCAGAGCGAGCGAGCCGTCTTTGGCTTGTGTACGCCTTGGAGCTTCTGTGGAGTATTAATGTGGGAGCAGCAGAAGAAAGCAAGGAAGCTCATAGGAGTGGGGCCGCGCCCTGCCGGACTTACCGCAAGCGAATAAGCAGTTTGTTTGCACGTGGAATCACCACCCTGCAAACGGCAATCGCTAGAGGCTGGCTCCCGAAGTTATTACCTTTTACGAATTGGGACTGGACACCAAGGATATGCGATACTATTGGCAATAGGATGTGCCAACCGGATTGCAATGCCTTGTGTTGAACGCGTAGTTGTCGTAATAAAACGAACGGACAATAAATTCCGTGACACCGGACAGGGGATGGAACGGCGCCTCTTACACTATGTCTAACCGTTAATTTTGTCAATAAATATCAACAATGATATATCTAAAAACCTGCTTGTTCCTTGGAAGTCCATTTGAAGCAGTGGCAGGCTCCGGCATGATATCTGCATATTGCGGTCTCAACTGCCTAATTGCCGGAGCGAATGGTATGCAGCAAGAAATGACGAATTTCACTTGGCCCTCGAAAACATTGCGATTATAGGGCCAAAAAAGGACAGCAATAGTGGATGAGCTACACGCTGGCTCAACCATGTATGTTGCAGCTAACAAACGGCAAAGACCACTACATATAGAAAACCTACCCCAGTCAGCCCCCGTCCTCTCCCGCAATGGGTTCAAGGGCGGACAGTTATACTATGTCCTACCGGTGGCGCGGGCCGGCCGCCGGCACTGCGAAAGGCTAACATATTGTCAGTAGTGACTGCAACGCGCCTCTGGGACGGCGTCGTCGGACTTCGCTTTTCAGTGTCGCCTGCAGATCCGAAGTCCTACTCACCTCTCTGACAAACGCTCGTCAAAACACATTAACCCTATGTCAGTAAGGTAGGGGCCGTCCCAGAGACGCGATTCAAGGCGATCAATGATACGTAACCCGGTGTCATTGCGCCGTCGGCCGGCCCGCGCCACCGGTAGGCCCATCGCAATGCCGGCCCGCCAGCCATTTAGAAACTGTCCGCCCCTTCCCGCTGCGGCCATTGCGGGAAGGCGTTGGGACCCGGCTCTGGTCCCGCCTCCACTTGCCCGACGTGGTCACTGGACGCGTTAGGCTCCCTTCTCCCAGCGAGGGACGAGCGAATCGGGAGAAGGGCTGGGGATGAGGGCTCCTTCCCATTGCGGGAAGGCGTTGGGACCCGGCTCTGGTCCGACCTCCACTTGCCCAACGTGGTCACTGCACGCGTTAGGCTCCCTTCTCCCAGCGAGGGACGAGCGTATCGGGAGAAGGGCCGGGGATGAGGGCTCCTTCCCATTGCGCGAAGGCGTTGGGACCCGCCTCTGGTCCCGCCTCCACTTGCCCGACGTGGTGACTGCACGCGTTAGGCTCCCTTCTCCCAGCGAGGGACGAGCGTATCGGGAGAAGGGCTGGGGATGAGGGCTCCGAATCGGGAGAAGGGCCGGGGATGATGGCTCCTACGCTTCGGGAAGGGTTAGGGACCCGGTTGGAGATCAAATATAGAGGATCTTTTCGACACGACGCATGGCGCCATCTACATAACGTCGAACGCTCGTCTTGCGGGCGAAAATTAGGATGTGGCGGAATAGGTTATCAGTAATTCGCCGTGGCTGCACAATCGGTGACGGCGGCAGTCCATCTATGCCCAGCGTTATACCCTGCATCCGAACCGCCTCCCAATCTACAGTCCAGATATCAAGCATGGCAAAGGGCGCAACACCATGGACTTCGAACATTCGAAGGATGTCCCAGTCCCACCAAAAACGCGTGTCCGAAGTGAGCTTCCATCCTGCCTCCACTCCACAAACATCAATGCCAACCTGCTCATATCCAAGAAACCATTCCGGGCTGGATGGCCGCACATTGAAACCGGCTTTGGTACGGTCAAACCAATCTGCTTCTCGATGAATTGCAACAATGCTCTTGTGCGGGAACTGGATGCGATTGAAGCAGGCGTACCAGCGATCTTTACTCTGGAACCGGGCCATATTGCACAGGCCATAATGTAGCACTGTAACATTGCGAAGCTGTATTACTGGAGCATTTTCCGGTGTTGGAACCCGGGGCGCATGGATGAGCTGGCTCTCGTGGTTTGCCCCATCGTCGACGTAGCCAAATGGCAAGTACTTATCGCGGTCTTCCGCGGAGCTCAGGCAGTACGTTCGCGGTGTCGGATGGAGCTCAACTTTGCTAAAGGTAATGATAGTTCCGAGCGGGGCACTCACAGCGCTTCGCCATTCGGGATCGTCCAGAACATTGGCCGACAGGATCTCGTCGGCATCCAGGGCGACAAGTACGTGCTCGCCTGGGATGGCCCTGGCAGCGTCAATCAAGAGGCGCTGCCGATCGGATTCGCTAAATGTGGGACCTGGATTTACCAGTAGCGTAACTTTTGGGTAATTGCCTGCGATTTCCCGGGTATTATCATCGGAACCCTGGTCTGCCACAATAATATAATCTGCCCAAAGTGACGTGCAAGCGAGGGTGCGATCCAGGATCCAGGCTTCATTTTTCGTCGGGATTAAGGCTACAATCGAACGGCGCGGTTTTGCGCTCACGTCCAAAGACCAGCGTCGGCCAGGTCGCGAAGCAACTCGTCCAGGTCTGCCCGAATGGTGGCCGGAGGAACTTCGTATTTCTCGGCGAGAAGGTCAACCGTGGCATCGATAGAAGCACCGCCTTGTAAACTGGCCCAGATTTCGGACCCCACTGCGTTGAGGACAAAGTAGTTGCCGGAATTAAGATCGAGAATTAGCGCCTCATCGTCCACAACGGTGGAAATCAAGTTGTCTGGAATGCGGGAAGGCGCTGCTGGTTCGTGTTGCATACTGTCTAGTTTACCCGATGATCCGAAATCACCGATATCCGGATTATTCACGTCTGGATGTGGCGTGGGCGTCCCTGCCCGCGAATTGACCTTATTATGAATAATTCGGCATAGACCCACTATGAAAGATCCATTTCCCCTGTCGTACTTGGCCCATTTCCCATTCGACGTCTCCCACGACAGCGCGATTGATACGCTACATGGGAGCGGCGCGCTGGGCCAAATGGTTTCACTCTCATTTTCCCTGCACAGCCACATCGCCCTGTCCGACATAACATTGAGAGCGACGGGCTTGTCCAGCTCTTCCGGCGCAATCAGTCAAAATAATCTAGCCTTGCACGTGGTGAAGGTATGGGACCAGGCAGGGATCGGCGTCTACCACTCGCAAAGCAGGCCAGTCGCCGAACTGCTTCTTAAAGACGACCGCGTGCCCTTAAGCGACAGCTACCGGCCCCACATTACCAATTGGCGTCACCTCCTGCGGCCGGCGCATGTCTACGTGCCGCCGAACGTTCGTCTGACAGGAGAAGTAGTTTGCTCACTGGATGCCGGCGGTTCGAAACAGGTCTGGGTGACCGTGCGGATACCGGCCGAGGCCACGCCGGGCACCTATACCGGCGTGATCTCCGTGGAATGCGCGCAGCACCAATCAGCTCTCGCCCTCGTTCTCCAAGTGCTGCCATTTTCGTTACTTGAACCTGAACCAGATCTGTTCCTCTGGTATAACGGTTGCCTCGACCCGAAGCGGCCACAGCACTTCGTGAGTGAAGACACAATGCGCCTCCAGCTACAGGATATCTACGACCATGGATTTCGCAGTATCTCTCTCTTAGAACGGCGTACCGAGTGCCTTCAGCGTGCGCTGGATATCGCAGACGAAGTTGGCTTCAATCGAAACGTCGTTTTGATGACGCCGCTTCTGGGCGACGCGAGCCGGCTCGATTTTCACGAGATGCAGCCGCTCCACTATGTCAGCGACGAGATCGATGTTCGCGGTGGCTCATGGATCCGGCATCATCAAGAGAATACCAAGGCCGTGCGGCAATCGAACGGCAAAACCATGGCTTCGCTACGTCAGCAAAGCTTCGCGCGTCGCCTCCAAGATGACGCTGACATCGGCCACTATCCCGACATCGTTTCCTACTACCTCGCCGACAATCTGACGTACTTTCTCGCCCATTCCGAGTTCCCGCCACTACGAACGACGCCAACGTACTACTACTGGCTCTCACACATGGAAAAACCAAACCTCCACCGTCTGCTCGCTGGCCTATACCTGTGGAAGACCAAAGCAGCCGGCATTGCGCCCTACTGCTACCAGCACCTACCGCGCTATCCAGCATCCCCATTGAACGACTCTGATCCCTGGGACGATGGTACGCCCGCCGATACGCGTCCCTTGCGCCACCACATGACCACCTACCCCGCGCGTTCAGGCTCCATCCCCACTGTGCAATGGAAGGGCCTTTCGGAAGGTATTACGGACCTCAGGTATCTGACAACCCTCCAGGCCGCCATTGCCTCTGCCGAGTACCTGAGCGACGACGCCCGCAGCCGTGCTGCCGAAGCTCAGGCTCGTGTCGCTACCTTCCTCACCCGCATCAAAATGACGGCGATTGCCATCAACAGCGATACCGAACGCGAACCATATCCCGACATCGCACCCGTCGAGTACCAGTCCTTTCGCGAGAAGATGGCCACCGATATCGTCGCCCTATTAGAGGCTGGGGTTATACTGTCAATTCGTGCATGAAACCAAAACAACCGCAAAATCCTATAAATTCGCCCGGAATTTGCGTCGTCGATCTCCGGTAAGGTATACTCCAGAAGGAGCCCGACGACTATTTTTGCTGATTCCGACCGAAAATCAGCATGGAATCGCCAAAGCCAACGCCCCTGGCACTACATCTAGTCATTTTCGGCAGTACGCCTGCTACGGGTGGCCTTTTAATCGAACCAGGATGGCATTGAAACTGAAGCAACTAAAATTGGTCTACAATCACTTTACTTTTAATCGAACCAGGATGGCATTGAAACAGATGACGGGCGATGTCCGCCGGCTTCCAGGAAGCCGCTTTTAATCGAACCAGGATGGCATTGAAACTAGTCAGAAGTTCCACCTGGTGTTGTAATATTAATAGAACTTTTAATCGAACCAGGATGGCATTGAAACTGTAGTAAATTCGTTCTTTTCACAGAGTGGGCATTGAATATTAGTTTCTTTTAATCGAACCAGGATGGCATTGAAACAGAACGGACAGAGCGAGCCAACGCCGTTCCATACGCGCTTTTAATCGAACCAGGATGGCATTGAAACAAAGACTCAATGAACAAGACGCTCACCAAGATCTCCTTTTAATCGAACCAGGATGGCATTGAAACCCCGCCGCGCCTATCTGGTACGAGTAGGACGTTCCTGCCTTTTAATCGAACCAGGATGGCATTGAAACAAAGGACGGAGCGTTCATCTAGAAACCTCAGAAGCTTTTAATCGAACCAGGATGGCATTGAAACCTGCCAGTAGTACCGACAAACAAGGACCGGGAACCTTTTAATCGAACCAGGATGGCATTGAAACTTTTGATTAACCCTGGTATTACCCCATGAACCTACTCCTTTTAATCGAACCAGGATGGCATTGAAACACATAAACAGAGTAGCATCAACGCTAACCGCAGTCGCCTTTTAATCGAACCAGGATGGCATTGAAACAGGTTAAACCCCGCCGTAGCGCCTGCATTGTACGTCACTTTTAATCGAACCAGGATGGCATTGAAACTAGCAAGTGGCGGCAACGACAGGTGAACTGACAGCCAGCTTTTAATCGAACCAGGATGGCATTGAAACACGATTGACGGACAAGCAACGACGGGCTCGTCCGTTGCTTTTAATCGAACCAGGATGGCATTGAAACTCAATTGACATGGGCCGATAGTGTTAACGTCGTTGATCCTTTTAATCGAACCAGGATGGCATTGAAACCAAGTCATCGATGACATTTTAAACTATTACCTTAAACTTTTAATCGAACCAGGATGGCATTGAAACCTGGCAGACCACACGGGATGCTGCCGTGTTTCCGCTTTTAATCGAACCAGGATGGCATTGAAACTTTGGACCAGGGTTGGATGGACCATACTGCACGTCGCTTTTAATCGAACCAGGATGGCATTGAAACTAATCCACAGGACCTCACATTTGCCTCCCTGATATCTTTTAATCGAACCAGGATGGCATTGAAACGACGAAGGCCAGCAGATCCAGCGCTTTTGGGTGGGGCGAAACTTTTAATCGAACCAGGATGGCATTGAAACTAACGCTGTTGGTAACGAGATCTTAGTTTGCTCGTTACTTTTAATCGAACCAGGATGGCATTGAAACGATCATTGGACACCATCAAGCGACTGGCTGAAGCTGAACTTTTAATCGAACCAGGATGGCATTGAGGCTGCAAGAACTGAACGAGCCACCGCTCCGCCGCATCTCGCACGGTCCACTATTAATCGAACCAGGGTATTATCCGGCAGGTCGATTGCCATGAGAACTTGTAGAGTCGCCCGCCGGCTATACATTCAACCCACGGCCGGAGGTGTTCCTTGAAGTCGAGAAGACAGAGAATGGCTGTGGTTCGAAGCCTAACACGTCGTTTCGATAGAGACCAAGTCGTTCGACATATTTGAATTGTAGTTTTGCATTGCTTCCACCATAGTCATTAGGCAGTTGGTTTGCACGCATAACGTGCACGAATAGTAGACTTGCCGGCTAGCGGACCGGGAGTTGAAAACACCCGGCCAAAAAAGCAACTGTCCTACGGACGGGATTGGCTCCGCGGACAGAGTGCCGACAGGCCCGAATCGCGTCCGAAGGACGCTTGAACTTCTAGACAGGTGTTTTCAACACCTGGTCCGTGGCCATTGCTTCCAGCTCGGCCGGGTTAGACGAAATCAAAGGTAACATCGCGAAGCGATATCTATTCCGTCCGAAGAACGGTTCGCGCCTCGCCGGTCAGCCATGCCATTCGTCGGCGTGGTCCCTATCTGCTACGTTATTCTGTCGATCCGCTTAGTTATCCGCCTGCTCATTTGACCAGGCTATCTACACAAGTACCTATTCCGCCGGAATAAAATACGTCATAATAGAGAATGAGCATGTGCACAACGCATCGTATGCGTACGAAGTAGGGAATCAGAGTCTGGGATAAACCAGATTGCCATTCCTACATCGGCCTGAACCTTGAAAACCGACGTACCATCATACTCAGAACAGGGCATTGACGGTTGCCGAGAACTGATTTTGTGTGCCCAAAACTTGATTAAGTTGCGCTTGAAAACAATCAAACAATCAAAATTCCCATCTAGACCGGCCAAATCAATCAAGCCATAATCAAGCCAAATCAAGTGTTTACACAGGACTTCCCTGGGTGGCATGTCTTCGGCACTGAGAAGGCATGTCTTTTTCGGTGCCGCCATGTTCGAGAGAGAACGGACAGTCCGCAGGCACCATTCTCCCAGCGAGGAACGAGCGAATCGGGCGAAGGGCTGGGGATGAGGGCTCCGGCGCACTCCGACTGCAGTGGCCTATTGCGAATGGGGGCTCCTGTCCGCGCTGCCCCAAGGAGGATTGTGACGCTTGGGTGTCGAAGTGCGCATCATGTCGAGCTACTCCCACGTCACCCCAGAAATGGCCATCCTGTTCGCATGCGGTCAATCTGTCAGAAATGAAGCATTTGAGGATCGTTTCACCCGGCATGCCACTGGTATGACTTACAGTAGGGGTAGAGCTTGTCTCTACCCGGCTACAAGCCATCTTACCGGCTTGCTGAGTAGACCTATCGATTGGAATCTGTTGTTGCGGCTAGCCCATCAGCACCACATGATTCCACTTTTGAGTCTTCATCTCCAGAAAGCAGCGGCAACCGACGCAATTCCGACGACGTTCCGTAAGGCGTTACATGAGGCTAATGTTCGCAATTCGAGCCGAAATCTGTTGATCGTTCGCCAACTATTGCTGATCCTAACCGCGCTCAAACGTGCCGGCGTACACGCAATCCCGATCAAGGGCCCAGTGCTGGCCCAACAGGCGTTTGGTAGCATCGCCCTACGGTCATTTAGCGACATCGATCTTCTGATCGCCGGCGACGACCTGGGAAGTGCAAGGCACGTGCTAACTCAGCTCGGCTATCAGGACCGCGAGACCCGGTCCCGTCAAGGAAATGACGTTCACCGGAACGTCTACTATGAACACGGCATGATAAATGCCGATCTGCCGTTGGAAGTAGAACTGCACTACCAACTCGACTGGCCATGCTGTGAATCAAAAGGTGAGATTGCCGCCATAATCAATAGAGCCCAGACGATGTCTTTGTGCGGCACCACCGTGCCCACGTTGAGCCCGGAGGACCAGTTCCTCTACCTCGCCTTCCACGGGGCTAAACACCTCTGGACCAGGCTGGAATGGCTCTGTTGCCTCGCCGAACTCGTACGTCATAGCAGTACTGGCAGCACCACGTCCATTGACTGGGACATTGTCGAGTCGAGGACGCGAACGCGCGGCTATCGGCATATTGTCACTGTGGCACTTCTTCTGACCCAACAGGTGTGTGGCACGTCGATACCGGATGCGCTGGGATCGCTGGTTGCGAACGATCGCCTGGGACAGAACATGGCAAAGGTTATCTTCAATCGGTCTTTTGCTGCCCAAGCCGCAATGTCTCCCTTCGATCAGTTCAAGTACAATCTCAAGTTCCGTGGATCAGCGTTGGATCGCGCGAAGTACTTCTGGATGCGCGTAATGACACCAACGGAACTCGACCTCAATGCGATTCCTAACCATTTACATCCACTGCTTCCCGCAATTCGCCCATTTCGAATTACCAGCGATTTCGCCCATCGAACAGCCCGAAGCCTTATGAAACGACTCCGTGCCTAGCGAACGACACTGACAGGGTGGCCGCCTCAGAAGTGACCCCTTCTCGTTGCGACCTAGCGGACTGGGAGTTGAAAACACCCGGCAAACAAGGCAACCGTCCTACGGACGGGATCTCCTTCCCGGAGTGAGGGAGTGCCGACAGGCCCGAATCGCATGCGAAGAACGCTTGAACTTCTGAGCAGAAAATAGCTTCCGTCAAGCGATAATAGCTCCTCGCTCTGGAACCCACGGAGGTGGGTGATTGTACTTGATAGCCGTGAATTCATTCGCCGGGCTCCTTGGCCTACCGTGCTCGATTTTCATCCATCTAGGTCGATTCTATCC
>Ga0206933_1051_pt1 | contig 27231 bp, 22 predicted proteins | sample Alteio_BWOrgHeat_15_FD_152937 | JGI IMG/M metagenome (GOLD analysis project Ga0206933, IMG submission 152937) | Enriched cells from forest soil in Barre Woods Harvard Forest LTER site, Petersham, Massachusetts, United States -... | ecosystem: Environmental > Terrestrial > Soil > Temperate forest >... | reverse complement strand
GCTAAGAAATGCGGGCTGCCCGCGCTGGCCTGCCATCACGGAGCTCTGAATTACATGATGGCGACGAAGGTGAATCATGCGGACGCCTACCTGGTGAAGAGTGAGATGGAAAGGGATTATCTGAAGCGCATCTGCCGTCTTGCTCCCGAGCGGATAATCTTCGCCCCACCGACGTCATCGAGACCGCTGCCTAACCGCCGCGACGCTTCATGGCTGGTTTTTTTTACCGAGCCTTACGCGAGTGCCGGCTGGCACGGCGATGAGGTGTATCGCGATCTGTTGCCGCGCCTCTATGCCCTTGCTCAAGCCTGCGGCCTGAGGCTCGTTTTTAAACTCCATCCTTTTGAAAGCGTCAAAGGTCATCGCAAGATGTTGCGCCGGATTCTTCCGGGGCGAGAGAGCCAGATCGACGTGCTTGGAGGGGCGCCTTCGCATCAATTGTGGAACAACACAAAGTTGGCCTTGACGGTACAGTCTTCTACAGCGCTGGAGTGCGCTGCTTTAGGAATCCCAGTCTTCTTGTGTGCGTGGCTGCGAGATCCGTATGCCGGATACGTCCAGCAATATTCACGATTTGGCGTAGGGCACGTGTTGGAGTCGCCCAATGAGATCGCCGGAATTCCTGCACTGATTGAGAAACAGTGCGAACAATTCATCCAGCATCCATCGGTCCGGCCCACCCCAGACGCTGATGCGTTGGCACATCTTTTTTCGGGAACTCGTTCCCTGGCGGTTGCCGCCGCGGAACAAGATCACGCGGAGTCCTTGGCAGCGCGATGAAAACGATCGAGACAACGCGGCCAATTACGATCTTCACTCCATCGTTTGCTGATGAAGAAGATACCAACGCGCAGAATCTTACCGTGAAAGAAATCGTTGCCCGCCTGCCTCCAGAGCATTTTCGGGTGGTCATGGTTTCGGAAGGCAAACCCGATCCGCGCATCGCGGCGCGCAAGAACACCAAGCTGTTGCCTTACTACAAACATGGAAATACCGCCCAATTACTGATGCGATCTCTCGCTTCCCCGCCGGATATTTACTTTTACCCCAGATATGGACCGCTCGACCGTGTGGTATTCGCACTGCGGAAGAAGCTCCGTCTTCGCACGGCAATCGTGACGCACATTGTTTCGGTGATGAACAATGCGGCGCAAAAGAGCATGGTCGCCCGTTCGATTATCGAAGGCGATGCCGTGTTTGCGAACTCCGCATACGTGGCGGAAACAGTGCGCCAAAGATTTGGAGTCGAAGCCGGAACGATCTACAACGGAATCGACCGCCGGTTCTATTTTCCGAACGATGGCCGTGCATCTACTTTTAATTCACCGTTAACTGTCCTCTACGCCGGTTCTTTCCGGCCGTGGAAGCGAGTGGCATTGGTAATCGAGCAGGCAGCGCGTTCTCCGAATGTGCAGTTTCGCTTGGCCGGGCGAGGCGAAACTGAACAATACTGCCGAGAGCTGTGCCAGAAGTACGAGTGCCGTAATGTCTCATTCCTCGGACATCTCTCCCCATTACGGCTGGGCGAAGAAATGCGCCGAGCAGACGTTTTTCTCTTCCCAAGCATTGTCGAAGGTCATCCTCAAGTTCTCGGACAGGCGGCTGCTTGCGGCCTACCCGCAATCGCAATGAATTTGTACCACCCGGAGTACGTGCTGCACGGAAAGACTGGTCTGCTGGCAGAGTCGGATGCGGAACTTGCCCGACATTTGGATTTGCTGCTGCAGAACCCAACGATGCGGCGATCGATGGCGTTGGCAGCCGCCCGGCATGCGAGGAAATTCGATTGGGATCAAATCGCAGCACAATGGACTCGCGTTTTCCACGAAGTAATCTCGCAGCGTCAAAGCGCTTAAATATGTGCGGAATCTTTGGCGTGTTCGATCCGTCCCGCCCCTTGGCAGATTCTGCCAGGACGTGGGCAGAGCGCGCGCAGTCGCGGCTTCAGCACCGAGGGCCCGATGGCCGACAGTGCGTCACGCTCATGGACAAGCGCTGCTTGCTGGGTCACGTGAGGCTCGCAATCATCGACATCGAGGGCGGCACGCAGCCGATCAGCAATGAAGACGGGACTGTCTGGGTAGTGTGCAACGGCGAGATCTACAACTACCTGGAGTTGCGCGAGAAATTGATTGCGCAAGGACATCACTTCTCCACTCGCAGCGATACCGAAGTTCTGGTGCATCTTTTCGAGGAAAAGGGAACATCGTTAGTGGACGACCTGGAGGGCATGTATGCTTTCGCCATCGTCGACACTCGCGCAGAGCAGATGTTTCTCGCTCGCGATCGTTTCGGCGAGAAGCCGCTCTATTGGGCGCCGGTCCATGGGGGCAATGGGCTCGCCTTTGCTTCCGAGTTAAAAGCGTTGCTGCCGTTAGAGGATCTGGATCGGAGCTTGGATGTGGCTGGCGTGGCCCAGTTCCTGGCGCTCGGCTATGTTCCCGCTCCGCGAACTCATCTCAACGGAGTGCGCAAACTTCGGGCGGGAGAAGGCATTGTGTTCGGGCCGGGATCGGAGCGGCGAACGCTGCGACACTTTCAGCCGGAGTTCGCCCATGCCAATGGTCATCGGCCGTTCAGCCGGGAAGAAGCCGTTGATGCCGTCCGAGATCGATTCCGCGAGGCTGTCCGCTTGCGGCTGCGCAGTGACGTACCAGTCGGTGCATTCCTGTCGGGCGGGATCGATTCAACTCTGGTGGCCAGTACAATCCGCGAGCTTTTACCCAGCACTTCTCTCACGACGTTTTGTGCGTCCTTCGATGACGAAGAACTCAACGAAGCGCCATACGCACGTCAGATCGCGGAGCGTATCGGTTCCGATCATCATGAAGTGCGGTTTTCGTCAGTCGAATTGCTCGATATCTTTGAGGCTCTGATCGATCACTACGACGAGCCTTTCGCGGACGCTTCCATGTTTCCTACGTTCGCGGTTTGCCGGGCCGCAAGTCATCATTGCAAAGTCATGTTGTCAGGCGACGGTGGAGACGAATGTTTTGGCGGCTACCGGGAATTTTTTTCGCACTCGCGTTGGCACCCCGCCAGACGACTGCCGGCCGTTCGTCTCGGCGCAGATATGCTGGTTCGCGGCTGGAGTACACGCTGGCGCGGCATCGGTCTGCTGAACTTCTTACGCAAGACCGATTGGCAACTTCTCTATCCTGAAACCGAGCGGGCTTCGACTCTCGCTTGTTTTCAGGGTGAATTCCAGGAAAGCGCTCGCGTAGGACTGCAAGAATTAAAAGACGCGGCGGCTCAGCACGCGCGTTTAAGCTATCCGCTTTCGGCGATGGAAGACATGGCCAGCGGATATTTGCCTGAGCAGATTTTGGTCAAGGTAGACCGGGCCAGCATGTTCAGCGCGGTTGAATGTCGAACCCCGTTCCTGGATCGGGGACTATTCGAGTTTGCCTCGAGGTTGCCCCTCGACTATCACATCGTGAACGGCCAAGGGAAAGCCTTGCTGCGGCGATGTTTGCCGGATTGGGTCCCACCGGAAGTACGCTGGCGCCGGAAGCAGGGTTTCACGCCGCCCCTCGATACTTGGTTTCGCACCAGCCTACGACCGCAAATAGAGGGGGCAATCGACGATATCTCGCATCAGCTTCGCCACGTAATCGTGGCTAACCAGGTTGAGCACATTTATGCACAGCACCGAGCCGGTGCCGATCAAAGCCCGATGCTGTTTCGCTGGCTCGTGTTGAGTAGAAGCCTCACTCAGGCGGGAGGCGCGCGCGGATGACCTGGCTGAAAAGTGGTGCGACTCTAATCGACTTGCGAGAAATTATCTCTTGAGTGCCACCACTCAACTTACGCGGGAGCAAACTTCTCCACCGTCAGTGGGTCTAACGCGGGTAGTCCACAATTCTGTGGCGCTCGTCCTGCTTGATTTGCTGAACAAGGCGATTCCATTGATCGTGTTCCCGCGAGTCGTTCGCATCCTTGGACCCGCGGCGTATGGACAGTTAGGATTTGCCGCTGCTCTCGCTGGATTTTTTGGATTGCTGGCCTCCCCCGGGTTTTCCACGTACGCGTTGCGCGAGGCAGCCAAGAACAGCGGCCGGGTTCCATTCCTTGTGAAACACGTTCTTGGGGCACGAGTTGTGTTTGCCACCGGCGCATATGCGCTCCTCGCCCTTTTCACCCTATTCTTTGCTCCGCGAGATGGCCAGACTCGTCTTTTGATAATGCTCTCCGGCCTGGCATTCCTCGCCGGAAGCCTGGACACGCAATGGATTTTCGCCGCGCGCTCGCGCATGTCCATGATTGCGGTACAGGGCGCGCTGGCACAACTGGCGTATGCAGGCCTGATTCTCGCGTTCGTCCGCGGCTCAGGCGACGCCTGGATTATTCCGAGCGCCACGTTGCTTTCTCTAATTCTCAGTACCCTGCTGATCTGGCTGCCGGCACGCCGCCAGTATCAGATTCCACTCCCTGAGATCTCTCCGCAGACCTGGAGTGTTTTCCTGCCGATTTGCCTGGTCATGGGATTCTCCAGCCTCATGTCGATGATCTATGACCAAATTGACGTGGTCATGCTCAAGTACTTTCGCGCCGATGCAGAGCTCGGAACGTACGTTGCCAGCTACGGGCTGATGACGATGTCCATGTCTTTTCTGCCAATTCTGGGTCAAGTGTTCCTGCCCTTGTTGTCGGAAACGGCAGGCCGGGGCAGCGAGGCCGAAAAGAAATATCTGCGCTGGTTTGGAAGCGCTACGGTTGGCTTGGCTCTGCCAATTGCGGTTGGCGGGTTTATTTTGGCCGCCCCGCTCACCCAGTTTGTTTTCGGAAGCCAATACTCCGGATCGGCAATTCTATTCCGCTGGCTGATGCTGACGATCATCACGGGGCCGGCCGCCAGCTATTGCGGAGCACAACTCATACCCAATGGCCGAGAAAAAAAATACCTTATCGCGGTCCTCGCAGGAGCTTCGGCAAACGTCGTTTTGAATCTACTTTTCATTCCGAAGTACGGAGCTATCGCGGCCGCATTCACCACAGCCTTCAGTCAGGGCATTGTGGCCCTCTTGAATTACCACTTCGTTAAAGACTTGACCAGGCCTCCTCTGTTAGCTGCGGTGGCAATGTCGCTTCCCGCCACTTGTTTTATGGCAGCCAGCGTTGCAGGCATCCGGATGCTCTTTCCGGTTCACGTCTTGGCACTAGTCACTCTGGGAGCCTTGGCATACCTTGGTGTTTACGCGTTGACGCTCGGCCTGTGGAAGCGAATTTACGCTCGATAAAATTCTGGCAGGGAGTTTCGGCACTGTGAACAGTTCGCCATGCGCCGTTGAAACGCAGAGCGGTCAGTCGATCTGCGACCTCGCGGGCGATGCCGCGGGCAAGCGCTATTGGAATTTGATCTGGAAAGAGTTGCCTCCCGTGGAGTCGTACGAAGGCCCAGTTCAAGAGCAGCATCCCGTACTGTCTAAGTTTCTTTTGAATGCCGGTGGAGGCGACGCCATTGAAATCGGATGTGGCACCGGCAACTTCATGATCTACATAAACAAAGAATTTGGATACCGCGTGGACGGACTCGATTACTCGGACAACATGGATTACGTTCAAGCGAATCTGTCATACAACGGCATCCAAGACTCAAAGCTTTTCAGCGGTGATTTTCTTGAATTCGAGCCAGCCAAGAAGTACGACCTGGTCCTTTCCGGAGGCGTCGCCGAACACTTCGACGATCACGACCTGGTCGTTAAGAAACACGCGGAATGGGCAAAATCGGGTGGCCTCGTCGTCATCATCGTGCCGAATTTGACGCACGTTCACCGGTTGCTTTGCGGATGGTTCGCTCCCGAAGTCTTGCGCATCCATCGCTTTCCGCTCATGCGAAGCGAAGTCATGCGCCAGACGCTGGAGAAAGCTGGCTTGCAGGTATTGCATTGCGAATACCACAAGACGTTCCGTTGCACCTACGAACTGCCCGGTATCGTCGATTTTTCCGTCAGGGCGCTGCGGAAGCTGTTGCGGATTTTCGGACTCGATGACATTGGCAATCGTTTTTCCAGCCCTTATCTGATCTCAGTTTCCAGGAAGAACTAATCTGCTTATGCACACAGCAGCGGCCAGCGCCGAGCCAGATCTGCAAGTCATGGACTCGCGTAATAGAGAAAAAGGGCGCGATTCCGCAATGCGAGTTCTGACGCTCACTCCTTTTTATCCCACAGCATTCGACGATGGTGCAGGCGGCTTCGTTGCGGAACCATTACGCGAGTTGCAACACTTGGGAACCGACTCTTGCATTCTGGCTGTGCGACCACTGCATCGCAGCAGTGCGGAACCCAGCTCTGCCGCTCCCCACGCGACCTGGATCCGCTATCCCTCGATACCCGGCGGGATCGGTCTTGCCTCCGCTGGAGCATTTCTTTACGCGCGCCTCATCCCCAGGGTCCGCGACTTACTGCGTTTCCGAAAAATCGATCTCATCCACGCTCACGCGGCTTTGCCTTGTGGGCATGCCGCAGCGCTGTTGAGCCGCGAACTCAATATTCCTTTTGTCGTCACCGTCCACGGGCTGGACGCCTTCTTCGACAATCAGGTTCACGGATATGCCGGCGCTTGGTGTCACCGGGTGGCACGAATGGTTTATCGCACAGCGTCACGAGTGATTTGCATTAGCGACAAAGTCGCCGAGAGAGTCCGCAGCGGCGCTCGGACCCCGGTGAGCACGAGCGTGATTTACAACGGCGTGGATACGGAAATCTTTTCTCCGACCGCGGACGACTGTTCCAACGTGATCCTCAGCGCCGGCAACCTGATTCCGATCAAAGGCCACGAACTGCTGCTGCAAGCTCTTGCCGTGGTTCTTCCCCGCTACCCGCAAATCTCGTGCGAGATTATCGGTGATGGCCCCGAGCGAAAACGACTGTCGGTATTGGCGCGAGAGTGCAAGATTGGCGACAAGGTAAGCTTTCTCGGCCGTCAAAGTCGAAAGCAAGTTGCCGAGGCTATGCGCCGTTGCGCGCTGTTCGCCCTGCCCAGCCGGTACGAAGGGCTAGGCTGTGTTTACCTCGAGGCAATGGCGGCAGGAAAGGCAGTCATTGCATGCCGACGTCAGGGGATCGACGAAATTATCCAGCACGAAAGCAATGGCTGGCTTATCGAACCCGGCAACTTGCAAGAACTGATCACTGCGCTCACGGTGCTGTTATCGAACTCGCAGCTTCGGAGGCAGCTCGGCGAGGCAGCTCGGCGTACCGTCCTCCAAGGCTTATCCCTGTCGGATCAGGCTGCCCAACTCATGGTTCTCTACCGGGAGAGTGTAGCGTGAGCCGTCGAATCGTAATCATCACGGAAATCATCGCACCCTACCGCATTCCAGTTTTCAACGCGCTCGCCCGGTCCGATGGCATCGATCTGCACGTGATTTTTCTAGCAGAGAATGATCCCACACAGCGCCAGTGGCAGGTTTACAAGGACGAAATTCGTTTCTCTTATCAGGTGCTTCCGTCCTGGAGGCGGCGAATTGGTCGGCACAGCTTCCTGGTGAACTGGGGGACGAAAGCGGCGCTGCAGAACGCAGCACCGGATTTCATCGTTTGCGGAGGCTACAACTACATCGCCGCGTGGCAATCCATGTCCTGGGCGCGACGCAATAGCGTGCCATTCAGTCTGTGGGCTGAAAGCACGACCAAAGACTTCCGCAGCGGCCGCACTTGGACCGAATTCCTGAAAACAAAGTTCGTGCGCGGCTGCGATTCGTTTGTGGTTCCCGGTAAATCATCGAGAGAATATTTGAAAACCTACGGGGCGCCTTCGGCAAAGATTCTTACCGCACCGAACGCGGTCGACACACAGCTCTTTGCCCAACGAGCGATATTGATTCGCCGGGATGCCGCTATGCACCGCCAAGCGTTGCGCTTGCCTGAGAGGTTTTTTCTCTTTGCCGGCCGGCTGGTACGAGAAAAAGGGATTTTCGATCTTCTTCATGCGTACGATGCACTGCCGCCAGAACTCCGGGCGAAAGTGGGTCTGGTATTTGTAGGGGACGGCGGTGCGCGTTCCGCACTCGAAAAGCGTGCGGCGGCGATTCATCCTGGATCGATTCAGCTCGCAGGCTTCGCACAGCGCGAGCACTTGGCCGCCTACTATGCCCTCGCTGATGCTTTCGTTTTCCCCACCTACACTGACCCGTGGGGACTAGTGGTGAATGAAGCGATGGCGTGCGGTCTTCCGGTCATTACTTCGGACGCCGCGGGCTGCGCTGCCGACCTGGTTGAAGACGGGTGGAATGGCTGCGTAGTGTCTGCCGGTAATATTGTCCAACTAACTTCCGCCATGAATAACCTTGCACGCGACGCGGAGCTGCGATCGCTCATGGGCAGACGTAGCCAGGAACGTATTCAGCAGTATTCGCCTGAAGCTTGGGCTGCCGGTATGGCGGGTGCCGCGCTGCCATGTAGGAGCGGCGCTGCATGAATGATCGCGTCTCCAAGTTATTTCTGCCCATCATCCTCGCGCTATCTTGCTTAATCGCTGTGTACGCCTCGGTCTATCGCCCCGCATATTTCAGTAGCTCCGAAGAGCTTGCCATTCTGCTCTTTCTGCAAGTGATGCTGGCGGCAATTTGGAATTACCGGGCGCGGTTCTTTCCGCTTCTGGTTGCGGCCTTCCTGTGGGCGGGCATGATGGTGCCCTTGAACGCAGCGTGGACTTCCGGGCGATGGCTGGTTCTGGCTGTGGGCGCGCTGGTCGGCCTGGTGGTCTACACCAGAGATCAGCGCTATTACTTCACGACATTCCATTTGATGGCTTTTTTTTGCGTGATCGCAGCACTATTGTCCGCCGCCGTATCGGCATATCCAAGCCTGGCGTTTCTCAAAGCCCTGAGCTTGCTTCTTCTCTTTCTCTATGGTTCAGCCGGAGCGCGAGTAGCCGTGTTGGGGAGGGAAGCGAGTTTTTTCTCCCAACTATTATTGGGTTGTGAGGTGCTCGTGTACCTTACAGCAGTTTTCTATTTCATCTTTCACAACGAGATTTTCGGCAATCCGAATTCGCTGGGTGCCGTGATGGGCGTGGTCGTAGCACCGATCTTATTATGGGGAATTCTGGTAAGCGATCGGCCAAGCACTCATTATCGCCGCATCTTCGCCTTCGCACTCACACTGCTGCTGCTTTTTAGCAGCTATGCCCGGGCCGGCATCGCTGGGGCGGCAGTTTCTTGTGTCTTGTTATGCGTCGTGCTGCGCCGATATCGGTTGTTGGTCAAAGGCGCAGCGACTGCACTGGCCTTGGCTGCGTTCGTGGCTGCAGCAGTTCCTTTCCACCAGCAACCTACAGATTCACTAACGTCTGTATTCGTCTACAAAGGCCGGCGAGAGGATGGAATTCTCGCGTCGCGCCGACCCATTTGGGATGAAACGGTCTCGACCATTCAGGAGCATCCTTGGCTGGGCACTGGTTTTGGAACTAGTCCGACCAGCAGCGAGGTGGTCAATCAATCCGGAAGCTTCGAATCTCTCCGCGAAGCCACCCGCGAGCATGGCAACAGCTACCTGGCAATCACGGAATGGGTCGGATTGGTGGGAGACATTCCGTTTTTCGGGTTGGTGATTCTGATTGCGGTGAACGTCAGCCGTGCAGTTATGCAGATGCGGCGAACCGGTGATTTTCTATCGCCCGCCGTCCCATTGGCGGGAGTTTTGGCCGCAGGTTTGGTGCATGCCGCCTTTGAAGACTGGCTTTTCGCAGCCGGTTATTATCTTTGTGTCTTCTTCTGGACGCTCGCTTTCATTATGGTCGATGTTCTTCCGCCTCCAGCCGCCCACGACGCACAAAATACCTCGCCGGCGCGGGCCATCGGTTTCGGTCTCGCCTCGCTCAGTCGATAGGCATTCTTCGGGAACAGAGTTCAGGATAAAATTGCTTACTTCATTTTCCCTTCGACGTACAAACTATCGGCCACATAAGTAAGTGGTGAAAGCACTTCACTGATCTTACGCAGCGCCTCGGAGGCGTAAATCACGGCCCGATACTTCCTGGGAAGAAGATTCACGTCGCTGATCTGCGGGTTGAGAGAGAAAAAACCGTCCGCCGCAATCCGAACCGACCCGAATGTCCCGCGGAAGGTCGAGGCTAGCTCCCAAGGAGTCCAGTAACGTACGTCGAAATCGACACCCTCGTGAAACCCGCGCCGGACTTGATGATAAAGACATCGAATGCCGAAGCAATTGGGCATTTGCACGAGGAAGCCGCCGGTTGAGTTCAAAACTCGTGAAACCTCCCGCAATGTGAGACGGGCGTTCGCTTTAGACAGATGCTGTAGAACGCTGTATGAAAACACCTGGTCGAAGGCGCCTTCAGCAAAGGGTAAATAGCGGCCGTCCGCAACAACGTAATGCGCTGTTATTCCAAGCTGCTGCGCCACGCGTCTAGCTGCACGAATCGCTTTCAACGATGGATCAATGCCAACAGGGCAATAGCCTTTGCGGGCAGCAGCAACGCACCAGCGCCCCCAGTTGCAGCCGATCTCGAGGAATCGCTTGCCTTCGCCCGGCGGCAGGCGGAGATAAGGAATCGGGTAATCAGTGACTTTGCCGATCAGCCGGATGTACAGCATGCCATTCGTCGCTGCGATCACACCTTGCACAAATGGGTCGATTTCTCCTGGTGAGGAAGTCGGCAGCGGCGCAGGCGAGGCCGAGCCTGATGTCCCGGCCTGCAGGGAACGTGTCCCTTCTATGTGGGTTTGCGCTGTTTCCGAAAGCAAAAGAATGGGAATTCCATCGACGATCGGATAGATGTGGCCGCTGGGGCAAAATAAACTCCGATCTTTTTCTTCAAGAGCTTGATGATCTCTGGGGCAGACCAGAAGTTGTAACAGAGCGCTGTTGAGGGCGGGTTCTATGGTTGCTCCCCCCAGATTTGACTCGGCGAGTCAAACCGAACGTTTGTGCGCTCTACGGCCATCAATCAAATACTCAACCGAGATGAAGACCGCGGGAAGCTGGCAAGTAAGGTACTCGATCGCAATCCACTGAATGACAGTTGCCAATGCGGATGCCGGGATCGAAGTATCGGGGATGTTGCCCGACACCTTGATCTATAATTTTCCGACGCTGGCCTTCATTATGCTTGATGTCTTTCCGGCAACCGTGCCGTTCCGTGCATTCGTCCGGCCGAGTGAACTGCGCTCTTGGAATAAACGTGGCACTGCCACACTTGGCGGATAATGCACATCTTCCTCAACTGCCTCGCTGCTAGCTCTGCAAGCGGGTTAACCTATGTGCGTAACGTCGTTCCTCATCTCTCCAGCCGTCCGGAGCTTCGGGCCACGCTCGCCCTCAGTCCTCAACTAAGGAACGGCCTCGGCAATCCGCATAACATTTCGTTCATTGAGAGGGAGATTCCGGCGGGCGCAGCGGGACGCTTTTGCTGGGAACAGTCCGTGCTCCCCGGCATAATCCGAAAAAGCGGCGCGGACGTATTGATCTCGGCGGGGAATTTCGCTATCGGGCGATCGCCAGTGCCCCAGATCCTGCTTTCCGGGAACTCTCTCTACACTTCATCCGATTTCTATAGCGATCTTCGCGCGCGCGGGGCGCGCCGCATCTTGCTCGATACTCGCGTTCGAGGCTTCTTCGCGCGACGCTCGGTTCGCTGGGCCGACTGTACCGTGGCTCCCAGCAAGGCCTTTGCCGATGCGCTGCGGGGATGGACTGGCGGACACGTCGTCAGCATTCATCACGGCTTCGACCCGGAGATCTTTTTCAGGGACAAAACCCGTTTGCCTTCCACAATTCAGGACAAAATCGATTCCGGCAAGGACGCTCTGCGCCTGGTTTTCGTGAGCCACTACAACTATTACCGGAATTTCGAAACTCTGTTGCGAGCCGTGCCCCAGATCCGTGAGGCATTGGGTGGCCGAGACGTTCAGCTCATCCTCACCTGCAAATTGTCGTCGGAAGAAAATTCCGGTTCGTACTGCCCCGAAGCTGCAGCTGCTCTGATCGAGCATCTCGGAATTGCAGGACACGTCGTGCAACTCGGAGCCGTTCCATATCAGCTCTTGCAGCAAGTAATCCGCGCCTGCGATATTTATGTGACGCCCGCTTATACGGAGACGTTTGCGCATCCTCTCGTCGAGGCTATGGCCTGTGGATTGCCCGTCGTGGCTTCGGACTTGCCCGTGCATCGTGAGATTTGCGGGATCGCAGCCTTATATTTTCCGCGCTTTTCATCGCAACTGCTCGCGGCGCGCGTTTTGCAAATTGAGCGATCCCCAGACTTGCGAAAGCAGCTTGCTGAATCGGGATTGAAGCGGTCGCGCGACTTCTCCTGGCGCGACCATGTCGATCAGATTGTCGCGCTGGCACACGAACTCAAACACTCTGAAACGGGATATGCTCGCGCCGCCTAGGCCTGAGGGAAGACTCAGGCTACGGCTGCGGCTGAATGGGGAAGACGCTGCGAATGCGAGCAATAGTAGGCCACGACGCTCTCAATGATGTCGTCGAGTGATTGGGTAGGCGTGTAACCGAACCATTGGCGAGCCTTTGAGATATCGGGGACGCGGCGCTGCATGTCTTCAAAGCCTTCGCCATAGGCCTCGTCGTAGCTGAGATACTTTATCGCGCTGGTCGATTCGGTCGCTTCGATAACTTTCTCGGCCAGCGCGTTCATCGTCACTTCTTCGGTGTTGCCGAGATTGAAAACTTGCCCGATCGCCGCATTGCAGGAAACACACTGCCCCAGCCCGCTGACGATATCACCGACGTGGGTGAAACAACGCGACTGTGCGCCGTTGCCGAAAACGGTTAAAGGTTCGCCGGAAAGTGCCTGCCTTACGAAAGTCGGCAAGACCATTCCGTAGCGGCCAGTTTGTCGAGGTCCCACCGTGTTGAATAGACGGACGATGGTGACCGGAAGTTTGCGTTCGCGATAGTAAGCCAGCGCGAGAAACTCATCGATCGCCTTCGAGCAGGCATAACTCCAGCGTCCTTTTGTAGTCGGACCGAGGACAAGATCGTCTTCCTCAGAAAAAGGGAATTTGGTGGACTTGCCGTAAACTTCCGAGGTCGATGCGATCAGCACCCGCTTCTTTTTCTTGGCTGCGAGTTCCAATACCAGTTCGGAGCCGCCCACATTAGTTTCGATCGTGCGCACCGGCGATTCCACTATGTTCAGCACGCCCACGGCTGCGGCGAGATGAAAGACAATCTCAGCGTCATCGATTAACTCCGCGAGCAGCGGCTTGTTGAAGATCGTGTCGATGAAATATTGGAAGCGGGGACTCTCCTTGGCCTCACGAATGTTATCCATACTTCCGGTCGAAAGATCGTCGATGACGGTAACGTCGTGCCCGTGGCTAATTAGAAGATCGGAAAGATGCGATCCGATAAAACCGGCACCGCCCGTGATCAGAATCCGCATGAAGCTCCTAATGCCGAATTGCTTCCCCAGTCTATGTCAACTCATCGTCTGAATCGTGTTTGAAAAAGAGTTTCCATGGGAAACGTCTCCAAAGCGTCAACAGACGAAATCAGCTGGGTGTGAAAACGAGATTCCTGCGCTCTGTCATCTTTTCTGTCATATGGCGGCTGCTGGTTCGACGGTAATATTTCTCCAAGCACGCATCATGTCGACACCGCAGGAACCACGGCTTTCGCCGTCCACGGGATCAATTAGCCCCTTGCCCGTCAGCGTGGTCGTTCCAACCTTCAAGAACTCACGCCAGGCGGCGGTTTGGGCGTGGCTTTTGCAACGACTCTCGCGCGAGACTAGTTCCGGGCGCTTCATTCCGGAGATGGACGGCTTGCGCTTCGTTGCGATCACAATGGTTGTTCTTTTCCATTTGAACGGCTATTTGCTGGCAAAGTCCTCATCGGAACCGGACTGGCTTGCGCAAATTGCCAGCGTCGGCTTTCGCGGAGTGGAACTATTTTTTGTGATCAGCGGATTTATCCTGGGCCTACCCTTCGCTGCCCACTATCTCAAGAATGGAGCAACGGTTAACCTGCGGAAGTATTACCTGCGACGCCTCACCCGTCTGGAGCCGCCGTATTTTGTCACCGTTCTGCTGCTTTTCGTGCTGGCACTTTGGTTCCAGGGAAAATCAGGAATGGCTCTTTACCCCCACCTGGCAGCGAGTCTTTTTTACCTGCACAATCTGATTTATGGCTTTGCCAGCCCCGCCATTGGAGTTGCGTGGTCCCTTGAAATCGAGGTTCAGTTTTATGTGCTCGCCCCTTTTCTTGCGATCATTTTCGCCATCCGGGAGCGATGGCTCCGTCGTGGGTTTATGGTTGTATTTATTCTTGGAATTCTGTCGGCGCAGTCTGTTTTCTTGCCGCAGCAGGGTCGCCTTTCGCTTTCGATCCTGGCGTATCTACAGTTCTTTCTGATCGGATTTCTGCTGGCGGATGTCTTTCTCGCTGACTGGAAGGGAGGGCCGCAGGCCAATTTCTACTGGGACATTGTCGCAATCATCGGCTGGCCACTGCTGTTTATCGCACTGCGCGAAGAAGTTCTGACGCATTGGCTGTTCCCTTTCCTTGTGTTTCTTCTTTTTTGCGCAGCCTTTCGAGGTTCATGGAGCCGTCAGATTGTTTCCCATCCGCTCCTCACGATCGTTGGCGGGATGTGCTATTCGATCTACCTCATCCACTATGAAGTGATCTCGGCACTCGGGCGCCTTACGAAGGGAGTCGCGGCGGGCTGGCCTTATTGGGCGTACTTTCTGGTCCAATTCTCCCTGATCGGGATAGCCATCCTTTTTGTCTGTGGGGTGTATTTCCTTCTCCTGGAAAAACCCTGCATGAGCCGTGACTGGCCACAACGGGTCTGGGGTTTTTGGCCGCGAAAGGCGTACATAACCAGTGAAGTTTCAGAGAGCGCAGCTGCGGACTAGCGCCGAGCCGAGTGGCACCTCCTCTGTTATATGGGAGCCACTAGACTCGGCGGTAGTATGGTGCCAGTAACTTACGCCGCCATGCAAACACTCGACGAACCTCGAGTCCTAGAGTCCTCTTCGCGCGCCGTTTCTCTGCCAGTGAGCGTGATCATTCCCGTCCGCAACGAAGCGCGTAATTTGCCGCGCTGCCTGGAATCCCTGCGCGGAGCTGGTGAAGTTTACGTCATTGATTCCGGCAGCACCGACGAAACGGCGGAGATCGCCCGCTCCTTCGATGCCAAGCTCGTGCAGTTCCATTACCATGGCGGCTGGCCGAAGAAGCGTCAATGGGCCATGGACACGCTTCCGCTAGCTTACGACTGGATTCTTCTGCTGGATGCCGACGAAGTCCTGGCACCGGAATCAGTGGAAGAAATCCGGCAGGCGGTGAGTGATCCGCGATACGACGGTTATTACTTCGCGCTACGCATGTTCTTCTTGGGGCGGGTTCTTCGCCACGGCGATGCCAGCTTCTACACCAGCGTTCGCCTGCTTCGCCGCGGCAAGGGCCGTTTCGAATGCCGATTCAAAGATCAGGATGCTTCCATGGGTGACATGGAAGCACATGAACGTGTAGTGGTCGAAGGAAAAACGGCTGCGCTGAAAAATCCCCTCGTCCATCACAACGTGAATTCACTCTCTCGCTACATCCTCAAACACGACGAATATTCGAACTGGGAAGCACAGGTATGGCAGGCGGGCGAAAGTAGTTACCACGATTTACCCCCCGCCCTGTTCGGGACGCAGGCACAACGCCGGCGCTGGCTGAAGAAAAATCTCTTGAGTCTGCCGGGTTCTCCTTTGCTGTTTTTTCTATACAAGTATTTCTTCCGCTTAGGATTTCTCGATGGCGTACCGGGGCTGATTTACTGCGGATTCCAGGGCATCCAGTTCTTCCATATCAAGGCGAAGATTTACGAGCTGCGGATGATGAGGGTGCAATGAGCGCGACCCGAGCCGGGTTCGCCTCGGATGCCGTTGCGTACCACGCCTCGCTGGCACACGACTGGGATCGTCGTTATCAACAGCGTTCGTTTCACGCGCGCCGGGAGGTTTTGGCAAAGTGTTTGCACGGGTGGGATCTCGGTGGCACGCTATGGCTTGACGCTGGCTGCGGTACAGGCGCACTCGCACGCTGGTTGGCGAGCCGCGGCTGCAGTGTGCTCGGCGTTGATGCCGCTTCCGAAATGGTTACCGCGGCTCGGGCAACTCCGGCGCAAGATTATTCCGATCGCCTCAGTTTTGTTCGAGTGCAGACGATCGCTCGTCTTGCCCTCGATGATTGTTCGCTTGACGGAGTCCTTTGCTCCAGCGTTTTAGAGTACGTGCCCGACCCGAACGCTTGCCTGGTCGAATTGGCCAGAGTTCTTAAAGCCGGAGGACTGTTGCTGGTTTCCGTGCCCAACCGGAATTCCGTGGTACGTCGAATGCAGCTTGCTTGTCATCGATTAGGTGGTTTCGCGGGACAAAGTTGGTGCAAGTTCCTGGATTACTCGCGCCATCAGTACTCGCGGCGTGAGTTCGAACAGTTGCTGTTGGGGGCCGGTTTATCGAGCCATAAGCTCGTGCCTTTCGGCGGCCCGCTCCCCGGATTGGCACAACGCAGCCAGCCGTGGGCGCCTTTGCTAATGTTCGTTGCTCGAAAACGCTGATGAGGCCCTGTACACAGTTAAATCGCGAAGGTTATTTCCGCCGATGCTGATCCTTGGATTGAACATGTTTCACGGCGACGCCTCGGCTGCCCTCGTGCAGGACGGCGAAGTCGTCTTCGCGATCGCAGAAGAACGCCTGAACCGGATAAAGCACTACGCTGGCTTTCCCGCGCTCGCGATCAAGGCGTGTCTCGACTTCGCTGGGGCCAAGATCACCGACATAGATCACGTAGCGATCGGCCAAGACAGCGATGCCAACCTGGCACAGAAAGTTCAATATGCCCTGTCGAATCCCGCTAAAATTCTGAACCTTATTCGATTACGGCAGCGTAAGCAACCATTGCGTGATGTGCGTTCGCTGCTCGCCCACGCGCTCGAGGTGGATTCCAACGCGCTTCACTTGCAGCAGCATCACCTCGAACATCACATCGCGCACATCGCCAGTTCGTATTACTGCTCGCCATGGGAGAAAGCTGCAGGCTTCAGCTACGATGGCTCCGGAGATTTTGTTTCGACGATGATGGCCCGCTGCGAAGGCAATCGTATCGAGGTGCTGGATCGCGTTTTCTTGCCCGACTCACTGGGCAGCTTCTACACCATGATTTGCGAGTTCATCGGTTACCCGCAATACGGCGACGAAGGCAAAGTGATGGGTCTCGCTCCCTACGGCAAAGACACGCTCTCCGAGCGGCTTGGCGAAGTGATTGGCTTGCAAAACGGCAGCTTTAAGCTCAATTCTAGTTTCTTCAAACCACTTGGCAGCAATCAGGGAATGCAGGTTATGCCGGACGGCACCGTGCGCCTGGCTCGGCACTTTTCCCCGCGGATGGTAAAGACCTTCGGTGATCCGCGTGAGCCTCGTACGGAAGTGACGCAGCGGGAGATGGACCTCGCCTATGGTATGCAGCACCGTTTCGAAGAGGTGTTCTTCCATCTGCTCAACCAACTCGGCAAACGCGTGTCCTGCGAAAATCTGGCCATGGCAGGTGGCTGCGCGCTCAACAGCGTCGCCAATGGAAAACTTTTTGCACGCACTCCATTTCGCCACACCTGGATCCAGCCTGCCGCTGGCGACGAAGGCTTGGCGATCGGAGCTGCCCTGCACACCTACCACGCCGTTCTGAATCAGCCCCGCCATTTCGTGATGAAGAACTCATATCTCGGTCCCGAGTTTTCTCACGCACGCATTGAATCTGATCTGAAGAAAGCCGGCTTGCCATATCGCAAGCTCGATCGCAAACCCCTGCTCGATATCGTGGCCCAACAAATTGCGGCCGGCAATGTTGTCGGCTGGTTCCAGGGACGCATGGAATGGGGTCCGCGAGCGCTCGGCAACCGTTCTATCCTCGCCCATCCGGGCATGCCAGGAATGAAAGATATTCTGAACGCGCGCATCAAGCAGCGGGAGTGGTTTCGTCCGTTTGCTCCCTCAATTATTGAAGAACGCCAGCGTGAATACTTCGAGCACGATCACCCATCGCCATTCATGCTGCACGTCTACAAAATTCGTCCAGAAAAGCGCTCCCAGCTTTCCGCCGTCAATCACGTCGATGACACCGGGCGCCTGCAGACCGTTGGCCGCGACGAGAATCCGCTCTACCATGATTTGATTCGCACCTTCGAGCGCAAAACCGGAATCCCTGTGGTCTTAAATACAAGTTTCAACGAAAACGAGCCCATTGTGTGCAAGCCCGAGGAAGCCATCGACTGCTTCAAGCGCACGCGCATGGATGTCCTCGCGATCGGCCCCTACATAAGCACGAAAACTGAGATCCAATAACTGAGAACCGAGGACTGGTATTTCACCAAAGCCAATGGCAGCTCATCCTGCATTTGCGAACACGGAAGAACAAACTGCGGCACTGAATCCGCTTCGCATCGCCTCGTTTCCCAGCCTGCGTGCTCTAGCCTGGCGGGCAGACGTGCTCTACGCCTCACGGGCGTACACGGTACTCGCGGCCCGAACACAGGCGGCAACAACGATCAAATGGGAGAGAGTAGGTGAGTACCGACCTGCCGTGTGGCGGACCATCACCGCCTCGTCACGCCTGGCATCGCGTCTCTTCCGCGACGGTTTCCACGCGCTTGCGACCTTGTCTTCCGGACACTTGGTTGGTGCGGTACCCGGTTCCATCGTGACTCTGGCGCCCGGAGAAACAGAATTTCACGTGTCTCATAAAATTTTCCGTGGAACCCGGTCACTGCACCTGGCCGTTACTCCAAGCGACCACATCTTCTGGGGAGAATACTTCGACAATCCAGCGCGTGACGAAGTCCATATTTACGCGTCAACGGATCGCGGATCTAACTGGGAGGTGGCCCACACATTTCCCAAGGGAGCCGTCCGCCATGTGCACAACATCGTTTATGACGAATGGGAGAGTTGTTTCTGGGTGCTGACCGGCGACAGCGGTCCAGAGTGCCGCATTCTCCGTGCCTCGTGCGATTTCAAAACCGTCGACGTGATCCTGGCGGGCAACCAGCAAGCTCGTGTCGCCGCGCTCGTGCCCACTCGTGACGCGCTCTACTTTTCGTCGGACACGCCCCTCGAAACCAATCATGTATATCGCCTTGATCGCGGCGGAAATCTAGCCTCGATGGCCGAGCTGAGTGGTTCCTCTATTTATGGTTGTCGAGTGGGAAATGCAGTTTTCTTCTCCACGATGGTGGAACCGAGCGCAATCAACTTTGACCGCAACGTTAGTCTGTACGGCAGCCCCGACGGCGTTCAATGGCGGCGTTTTCTGAGTTACGAGAAAGACCGCTGGCCGATGGGCTTGTTTCAATACGGCAACGCATTCCTGCCGGATGGTAAAAACACAACCAATCTGCTCGCCGTGACCACCATTGCAGTTGAAAGATGCGATCTCGAAACCAGCCTCTGGCGGATATAACCTGGCCACCACGTCCAACCACACATGCCGAGTCAAGAGAGCCGGAGTGTATACTGCTGCCTGCTTGGGACCCAGAATCGAAAGCTGGGCGAGCTCAAATGATGCAGTCTCAGAATCCACCTGCCCACGTTGGCATGCTTCTACTTTTGAATGGCGCGCACGTAGCCGGAGCCGTGTCCTGCCTGGCCCAACTCGGAATCCCGGATCTTGTCGAATCCGCTCCAAAATCAGCAGAAGAACTGGCAATCCAGATCGGCGCCCAGCCGCAGGCGCTCTATCGCCTCATGCGTGCTACTGCTAGCGTCGGAGTGCTGTCTGAGGGGCCGGACGGAAAATTTTCGGAGACGCCGATGTCGGCTGTTCTGCGAAAGAATGCGAATCCGACCCTGCGGGGTCTCGCCATCATGGGAGGAAGGGAATGGCACGGGCGCGGCTGGTCGCATCTCGAATACTGTGTGCGAACCGGCAAGCAAGCGGTCGATCAGATCTATGGCGTGCCTATTTTCGAATTCTTTAAGCAGCATCCCGAGGAAGCGCAAATCTTCGATGACACCATGACCGGGCTCTCGACGATTGATGGCCCCGCCGTTGCCGACGCCTACGTGTTCGACGGAATTCGTTCCATCGTGGATGTTGGCGGCGGCCACGGATTCTTGTTAGCGACCATCCTGGCCCGGAATCCGCAGATGCGAGGCACCCTGTACGACGCACCGCATGTGGTCGAGGGAGCCAAGAATGGCCCGCTCAAGCCTATGGCCGACCGCTGCACATTTACCTCGGGCGATATGTTTTCTTCGATGCCCGCAGGGGCCGATGCCTACATCATGAAGCACATCATTCACGACTGGCGCGATGATTTGTGCTTCAAGATATTAAGAGCTTGCCGAAAAAACGTGGCCGCAGGTGGGAAGCTCCTCGTGGTGGACAACGTGATTCAGCCCGGTAATGATTTTTCGCCGGGGAAGTTCCTCGATCTGCAAATGCTGATTTTTCCCGGCGGGCGTGAGCGCACCGAAAAAGAATTTCGTGAGCTGTTTGCGGCGGCCGGATGGCAATTGAACCGCGTCATTCCTACCGCGGCTCTGGACTCGGTCATCGAAGGAGTTCCGGCCTAGGAACTCCGGTCATCCCGCCCATTTCGGCTGCGGGGGAATCCTGCACGTCACCAGCGCTGCGCATTTCTCATGCTAATGTCCAGTTGTGAGTCGCCTGCAATATTATCGGCGCATCTTCAGCGCCTATCTTGTTCCCGGAGAGAGCCACCTAACCTTTTGGCACGAAACGCCGCAGGAGAATCCTGCCGCGAGTGTGCGTCAACTCGGCGAGTACTACATGTTGTTCGCGGAGAAATCGGATTACCCGGGCCACTACGATCCCTCCGGCATTCCCATGCTCGACTACCACGGCAAGATCGGCCTGCAATACAACCCAATCGCGATTGCACAATGGGGGCTGGGGAATTACAACCTGTATTGCCGAACTCGTGATGAAGAGCGCAAGAATAAATTCCTCGCCGCGGGCGACTGGCTGTGCGCTAACCTCGAGCCACACCCGCTTGGATCATGGGCATGGAATCATCACTTCGACTGGGAGTATCGGTCGCCGTTGAAGGCACCCTGGTACTCCGCCCTTGCGCAAGGCCAAGGTATTTCTCTGCTGGTTCGGGCCCATAGGGAAACGGGAGATGCCGCTTATCTCGAAGCTGCAGGGCGCGCCTTTACCAGCTTCCAGAGATCAACCCGGGAAGGCGGCGTGACATTCACGGATGAGCGCGGCCAACTTTGGTTTGAGGAATATATTGTTTCGCCGCCAACCCACATTCTTAACGGATTCATCTGGGCGACGTGGGGCGTCTTGGATTATTTTCTAGCGACAAAAAGCGACATCGCGGGTAAATTGTTCGAGCAAGCCGCGTTCACGATTCGAGCAAACCTTGACCAGTACGATCTCGGCTTCTGGTCACTCTACGAGCAACGCGGCACTCTGCTCCCCATGATTGCAAGCCCCTTCTATCACCGATTGCACGTCGTCCAGCTGCGTGTGATGTATCGCCTTACTGGAGATGAAATGTTTGCTCGCTTTGCCGACAAATGGGAAGGATACGCGCGCAGCCGCACAAAACGTACCCGTGCCCTTTGCTACAAAAGCGCATTCAAGCTTTGCTATTACTAGAAACCAATGAAGATTCTCTACGTGTCACAATACTTTCCGCCGGAAATGGGAGCGCCCGCTGGCCGCGCCGCCGAGTTGTCGCGACTGTGGGCAGAGGATGGCCACGAAGTCACGGTCCTAACCGGATTTCCCAACCATCCCACGGGAGTCGTGCCGCCCGAATATCGCCGAAAATTTCGCCGCCTGGTCGCGCGCGAAAACTACCACGACGTCAATGTCGTTCGCACGTGGCTGCTTCCCGTTCCCAATCGCAAGACGTACGAGCGAATCTTGAATTACAGTTCGTTTTGTGTTTCTTCGGCCATAACGGGCATTCTCCTGCATCAACCCGAAGTCGTGATCGCTACTTCTCCGCAATTGCTGGTCGGTCTTGCAGGCTGGTGGCTGGCCCGCTGCAATGGTGTGCCTTTCGTCTTCGAAGTGCGCGATCTCTGGCCCGAATCTCTAACCGCTGTCGGCATCGGCGATGAAGACTCACTTCTCCATCGCATGTTGTCGAAGATCGCAGGATTCCTTTATCGCAGTTGTGATCGCCTCGTGGTCGTCTCTCCGGCCTTCAAGGATTATCTGATCGAACGCTGGCAGGTTCCTGCAGAAAAGATTTTCGTAGTCGAGAACGGAGTCGAAACCAGCCTTTTCAGCAGGCTCGTGCCCAACTCCATTATCAGACGGTCGCTGGGTGCGGAGGACAAGTTCATTGCCTCCTATATCGGCACCATAGGCAATGCGCATGGGTTGGAAACTCTGCTGGAAGCCGCAGCCCTGCTGCACGAGAGAGCACCCCAGGTTCTGTTCCTGCTCGTTGGCGAAGGCGCTGAGAAGGCTCGCGTCGTCTCTTTGGCTTGCTCCCGCGGGCTTCGCAACGTTCATTTCGTCGACCAGCAGCCCCGCGAAAAAATCCCGGCTTACATCACCGCTTCGGACGCGTGCTTGGTGTTGCTCAAGAAGTCCGAGCTTTTCAAGACGGTCCTTCCCACCAAAATGCTGGAGTTCATGTCCTGTGCCCGCCCTGTGATTCTTGGAGTCGACGGTCACGCGCGTAAAATCGTGGAACACGCCAACGCGGGAATTTTCGTCACTCCGGAGGATCCCGTTGCGCTGGCGGACGCAGTCATGCGCCTCGCTTCCGATTCTGCGCTGCGTGATTCCCTGGGCCGCAACGGCCGCCAGCACGTTCTCCAACATTTCTCTCGGCAAAACACGGCCAAACTATATCTCGACGTATTGCAGGATTTGTTGGGAGAAAATCAGCGCTGTGTAACGGCCGTTGCCTGAAAGTAAGCGCTAAGGAATAGCCACAATGCTGGCAGCGGCCGCGGCCTGCATCGCTACCTCCGCTGCGCGTCCCGCAAAAACTTTGGCCGCGCTAGTCGGTACAAAGAGAATATCGTCCGCCTGCATCGTGACATCGGGGGCCTTCGCCCTGAGAATCTTTTTCAACTCCACCGGGATTTCGCTGAGCCCATCGGTTCCTCGGTGGATGATCCTCGCACCGTCGAGATTAGCCGTGCGCGTCGTTCCACCCGCCATTGCGATGGCCTGCAACACCGTCAGATGCGCACTATCCATCAGAAATCCACTTGGGCGCCCCACATCGCCGACTACGTAAACCAGGTCAGCCTTACGCACGATGATCGTATCGCCAGGCAGAACGGGAACATTGCTCTCCGGATTGTCGTTCGCATTGCGGGACAGCGGAACCGTGATTGGCTTGTCGGGCAGGTCACGATGCGTGATCGCGATGCTGCGTCCCGCTTTTTCCGTGAAGCCGCCTGCCGCCGAGATGAGATCGAAGAGCCGCTGATCTCCCTGCACCGGATAAACTCCCGGCCTCGCCACTTCTCCCAATATGCTTGCGCCCTGCGAAGCATACTGATCTACAAACAATGTGACATGGGGATTTTTCACGAACCCGCCGTCGGACAGCCGCTTCTGGATCACGCCTTCTGCCTCTTCCGCGGTTAAGCCGGCAACATGCACGTAGTCGATCAGGGGCAGATAAATTTCGCCCTTGCTGCTGACGCGAGCCTTGGTCGTGAGTTCCGGAACGTTGTAAACCGCGACTTCGACCAGGTCGCCCGCTTCGACTCTCAGCGCGGACGTTGGACGCGATGCTGAAATCTCTCCGGACTGTATCGTCTGGGCTGGCTCGGCAGCGGGGCTTTCAATCGTCGCCGCCGTTTTGGTGTTTTGCGACTGCGCCGCGACTTGCGTCACACATACGACTGCCAATTGAAGGATAGAGAACCAGAAGAACTTGATCGGACTCCATCGCATGGACGACGTCGAAAAATCCATTGCCATTTTTGTAGGAAGTCTAGCACAGCCCAGAGCCGCGACAGACCAGTGTTCCGGCCCCAGTGCTTAGATCACAAACATCACGAAACGTCGAAGGAACTCATTCAACCCGGCGTACCAAAACAGAGAATAGTACCGCGCTGCCGATGGTTGTAGGATTCGATTGAGTTAGTGGAAGGAACGCTTCACAGCTTTCGTAAAGAACTCTGATTTGGGTGGCGCAAACGCTCCAGGGCTGCGATAACCGCCTCAACTTAATGAGGGTTTTTCGAAGGAAGCGACGTGCGACTGCACATGGCTTGCCGCCGCTCCCTCGACAGAGGAGTTAGTTGATACCCTTCTACCTCGGGATTTTTGTAGGGTCGCTGCTACTGTCTTTCGTCCTGACCAAGTACGTGCGCGATCTGGCAAACGCGCACGGATGGGTGGCCGCGCCAGCTCTGGAGCGGCATTTACACAACCGTCCCCTTCCGCGATTCGGCGGCGTCGCGATTTTCCTATCGTTTCTCCTGACCTTCGCGGTTGCATTGCCCGCCGGCTGGCATCACCTTGCAACCAGTTTTGGGGTGTTCTTCCGAACCTTGCTCACGATTTTGTTGCCCGGTTGTCTGATCTTCGCGCTCGGCGTTTATGACGACATTTATTCCGTGAGCCCCTATACCAAAGTTGCAGTTCAATCGGTGGCGGGTGCAATGCTGTTCGCGGGCGGTCTGCGCATCCTCGATGTGCCGGTACTCTTCGGCACGCACCGGCTGCCCTGGTTTTTAGGTCTTCCGCTTACGATTCTGTGGGTCCTGGCCATTACCAACGCTTTCAATCTCATCGACGGACTAGACGGACTCGCTGCTGGCTCTGCCCTTTTTTCGACGATGGTCGTATTCGCGGTCGCTCTTGTTTCGGGATCGTCTCTGGTTTCGCTCATGGCCTTGGCATTAGCCGGCTCGATCCTTGGGTTCCTGCGCTTTAACTTCAGCCCAGCGACCATCTTTCTGGGGGATTGCGGCAGCCTCTTCATCGGATTCATGCTAAGCGCCCTCGCATTGCAAGGCGCGCAGAAGGCCCCGACTTTCATCGCTGTCGCGATCCCAGTGGTTTCGTTTGGGCTCCCTATTCTGGAAACAGCGCTTTCTATCGTTCGGCGGTTTCTGGGGGGGCGCCCTGTCTTTACCGCGGATCGTGAACATATTCACCACAAGCTTTTGCAGCGTGGACTTTCGCACCGGCAGGTTGTGATCACACTTTATGCAGTGTCAGCGTTGTTCGCTTTGCTGAGCCTGTTTCTGTTGTGGCCCAGCGGCGACATGCTTGGTCTGGTTCTCGCGGTGCTTGGTACGGGAGTGTGGATTGGGGTACAGCATCTCGGCTACATGGAATTTGGCGAATTGCGCCGCGTAGCCCACCGCACGATCGAACGCCAGATTCTGATCAACAACCTCGCCATTCGCAGAGCCACCGAGGAGTTGAAGGTCACCCGCGACTATGCGCAGCTTTGCCGTATCCTGGTGGCCGCGCTTTCGGGCAATGACTTCGATGCCTTCGACTTGCGATTGCACGACCGATCCGCAGAGCTTCCTAACGTCAACGGTTTGCATGTCGTCTCGCGCTGGGGCGAATCTCCTTGTCTGCGCTGGACCAGACCGGGCAGCCATTTTGCCGAGGAATTGACCAGCTCGTGGTGCCTGACTCTCGAACTCGTGACCACCAGCAACAACCGCTGTGGCTCGATGACCATTTACCGCCTGTACACAGATCGCGAATTGCAGTTCGACATCAACCTGCTCACTTCGGTATTTCCGGTAGCGCTGGCGGATGCATTGGATCGCGCCTCGATTCCCACCGTTGAAGTAATACCTGCAGCCGAACAAGGTTCCGAATTGATCGCCGCACAGGCTAGTTAAACCATCTGATCGGTTCGCCACTGTGAAGTCCGCTTTCCTTTGTGTACCTCGTGCCCTTAGTGGTTGAGGCATTTGACGTATGTCAACCACAGAGGACCCAAAGGTGCACGCAGGAGAAGACTGTGAGCTTATCCACAGGCGTGAACCAGCCCGGTCACTTCTGGATTTTGGACATCCCATGTACTTTTCTTCATTCACTCCCAAGAAAAGCCGCAGAGGAACCGCAAAAGATGAAAGAGAAGCTCACCGGCCAGGACATCCACTTTCTCACCCTGCCGACCGCTGTGTTTTGCGTTGAATGTGAGTTGATCAGCAAGAACAACACTCCCTATTGCATGGCTTGCGGATCGCGTGCCGTACTGAGCCTGTCGAGAGTGCTGGGTGGATCGTTACGCGGAGAGCAAACCGCTCATCTGATCGCGGATGCGGAACTGGATCGTCTGGTGCGCGAGCTGTTGCGCACCGTTCCCTCACCCGCTACAGAAAATCGCGTGCCGGCTTCGTTTGCGGCGCTCGCTCCCTCGCGGAACCACGCGCGGGCGATGGGTTCACACGCGCAGCAAAGCATAGTCCATGTTTCCCGCAACGAGCTCGATATTCGTCCCGGCGAAATCGATCTGGAGCCGGCCATCAGCGTGATCGCGGAACGCGCCCAGGCTTTGACCGGTGCCACCGGCGCCGCTATCGCCCTGCGTCACGGAGACGAAATCATCTGCCGCGCCCGCACCGGGCGCACCGCACCCGACCTCGGAGTGCGACTGCAAACCGACTCCGGAATTTCCGCCGATTGTGTCCGCACCGGCGAGATCGTCCTCTGCCACGATGCCGAGCGGAACCCGTTCGTCGACCTGGCCAGTTGCCGCCGGCTCGGTGCCCGTTCAATCCTGGCCGCTCCGCTGCGCCATTTCCGCAAGACGCTCGGCGTATTCGAGGTTTTATCGCGCACTCCGCACGCCTTCGACGAGCGCGATGTGGCCACCATGCAATTGCTCTCAAGTCTGATGGTCGCCGCGATCTCCCGTCTGTCCAGCATCCAGCCGATCGGTCAACGCCAGTCCGCTTGAAGAGCGGTTCGCTTATCACAGAGACACGGGGGCTCTCCTTTGATGGACAGCTTGGCGAAATCATAGACGTGCGGTGCCCGCTCCTGTTCATTGATCCTATAAAACCTCCCCGAGCTGGGGTAATATGTATCCCTGATTCACTATGGAGACCCTTGGATCAAACCGGGTGGACGCTGGCCGGGAGTTGCCGCCTTCTTTGCGTACTCGCAGGTTGCGGGTGCGGCAGAAGGTGCACACTCCCGCGTACGCCAGCCTGAATGGCAGCGCAAGTGGCCAGGTGCTCGATCTCAGCGAGATCGTCGACATCAGCGAAAGCGGCATGGCCATTCAGACTTCATTTCCGCTTCAAGTTCAGCG